>Ga0157370_10000575_pt1 | contig 45886 bp, 35 predicted proteins | sample C35metaG_FD_113463 | JGI IMG/M metagenome (GOLD analysis project Ga0157370, IMG submission 113463) | Corn rhizosphere microbial communities from Kellogg Biological Station, Michigan, USA - C3-5 metaG | ecosystem: Host-associated > Plants > Roots > Rhizosphere > Soil | place: USA: Michigan...
AAAGCCGCAAGGCCTTGATTTTACTGAACTTTTAGTTTTGAAAAGTAAGATGTGCTACGATTTTGCCACAAATCTCAGATTGATGATTTTTATAGCTTTTTTGATGTAGTAATGTTTCGAACTTAATGTTTCAAGTAATTGTTTTACAGTTTTTTATAATGTTTGTATAAATCGTTGCACCGATTCTGCACCCATATTCATTTTAAAGCTATTTGAATTTTTCTATCTATGTAAGTAAGTGTTTCTTTTACTAATCTTTTACTTTTTTAAAATTGATCTTACCATGATTCTGACAAGAAATCTAAAAGTTTTAAAAATAAAAAATAACAATAATTCACTTTTCTTTTTTCAGAAGAACTGTTTATTCTGGATTAGTTTTATGAAAATAAGAAACTAACGTATGATAATCAATTCTTAAAAATTTTAATTTAAAATAAAATAATCGTATTTTTGGATAAAATAACAATTATGGCACTATTTAAAAAAACATCAAAAGCGGAAGATACTGGACTTAGAGGTACTTACGAAGGCAGACTGTTTGTTGATAAAGCTGTATTTTATAAGAGACCAGAAGTACAAGCTGCTATTAAACAGTTAAAAGAATCCTCTGTTGTTAAGGCTCATATCAAGACTAGTAAAGGATGATGCCTTACAACCTACTGCTACTTCCTGTAATGGCAGGTTATTTTTTATTGGTATACTCAGTTTTATTTAAATATAATACACAAAGGTTTTTACAAAATAGATTACTATTTGAATCTGTCTTTGTTGGTGTAGCTATTGTCTTTTTTGGATTTATTTTACGGACTGTAATCGAGATACTTAAACCTGATTGGATTGCATGGTCGCTCACTATATTAAAAGTTTTTCCTATAAACAAGGTAGATTACTTTTGGACGGTTTTATTTTCTTCTCTTTTGGCTATTATTTTTGTTCCCATAAGCAACTTTATTCTTAGAAAAATATGGAGGAAAAGTACTCCAATTGCACGTGCGGTTGATAAAAATGGAGATGAAATTGAAAAGTTATTTAAAAGATCTTTCGATGAAGGTGTACTTATTCAAGTGACACTAAAAAATAATAAAGTTTACATTGGTTTTTCTGAAATGATACCAGAACCTCAAAGGACTAACTACTTAACAATTACACCTATTATTAGTGGCTACCGTGAAAGTGAGACCAAGAAGCTTATTATTACTACTGATTATTTTAAAGTTATAGATGATTATATTAAAAGCTTGGCTCCAGATAAAAAAAAAATTTCACTGAATACTGATATCATTTTACGACAAGATGAAATTTTGACAGCTGGAATTTATGAGCAGGAAATTTTTGATAAATTCAATACTCAGGCTATAGTTGAAAAATCAAAAGATATTAAATCAAGTCTTTTAGATTTTGCGATTAATTTTCTTCAATCTCTGAAGTAATCTACATTCATCTTCAAAAATCTTAATCTTATCGATTATGCATTATATCTAGATACATTGTAGATTTGATCCGTCTAAATTGATATATCAATTTTGGATCTATTATTAGGTAAAGATTATTAAAATAACCTAACCTTTTTTATGACGAAAAAGCTCGTTCAAGTAAATCAATTCCAGAAATTGAAGTCTCTTTTTGTTTATTTTTCTATTGTTTTACAATAACTTCTTTGGGTTGGATAGCTGTATTTATTTGTGCTGTCATAACAGCTTGGTGAGCATCATTAATTTCAAGGGTCAGTTGTTCCCTTTCCAGTTTTAGCTTTTCATTTAGATAATTATGTTTTATCTCAAAATCTGCAAAAATCTCACTCCAGGTTTTTGCATAAACTTTTATCCGTCCTTCGTTTAGAAGCATCATCAGAGAACTTATCCCGTGAGGTTTGTTTGTATTTATGTGGTTCTGGATAAAGTTGGATGAATCAAATTTATTGCCGATCAGATAAAATTCCCATGACATATTGGGCGCGTTAAATTCGGGCTGTTTCTGAATCAATTCCATGTAGTTATAGACTTGGTTATATTGACTGCTTCCCAAGTTTATCAGAGGATGTTTAAGCTCTACTACAATATTTTCAATTTTGTCCATTAAAGTATTCTGCCTGCAGGCAAAAATGTCCATTTCTTTAAGCTTGTGCGGATGATCTATTTCTACAGCTGTATCTTTTTCTGTGAGCAGATATATATACCTTCTCAACGCTTCTTCAAATTTTGGCTCAGCAGATGTAACCAAATGGTATTGTTCCCCAAAAATCCAGTAGTGGCTTTCAATCATTTTTTGTAAATGATTAACCTCATTGGCTTTTAGATCTTTATTAAAAACAAGTTCCTTAAGAATAGCAACTGTTTCGTACCTGTCCTGAATTAATTTGATGGTTGCAATCACCCTATTAAGTTTTGTGGTCTTAAGGATTTTTGCCAGATCTTTTTTCTCAGTAGTCGAAAGATCAAGGATTTCGTCAAGAACCTCAAAAATGTCCTCTCTTTCGCTGGAATCCAACAGCAAGTCAAGAAAACGTACAAAAGTCTTCTTTTGATTTATATTGAGACTGGTAAATAATTTTGGCTGAATTTCATAAAGGCTTTTCAGGGTTTCAATTAAATCCTCTTTTTTATATTTTTCTTCCCAAGGTGTCTTATAGACAGGAAAAATGCCATGCTCTTCATAGTTTTCAATGAGTTTGTCAGCAAACTTTCTTAGGAAAGGTTTTCTTTTTTCCCTTAAGAACTGGTTGATGTGCTTTATTAGATAACGATATTCGGGCGAAGATTTTGCTTTTCCAAACAGGCTGACCTGTGTTTCATTTTCAGAGCTATTGAAATCAAAATCATTAAAATACTCACTTTGGATATAAACGCTGTGGAAGAATTCATCACCTTTTTTATTCAAGGTAGTATGATCCTTGTAGATTTCATTCTTTTTATCATTTAAAAAATAATATTTGGAATATTCTTGATGCAATGCCTCCTTCCACTGTATAAATTTAATTTTGAATTCTGTTTTGCCACCTGATTTGGAGTCGGAGAAGACAAGTGAAATTTTTTCGTCTCTTTCGGCTATATTAGACTCATAATCTAGGGGAGCATCATTGATAATGATCTGGAACTTTTTATGTTTGTTTAATTCCAAAAACCAGCAGAACTCCCGAATGAGGAAAGGGATAATTATTTTATCCATCTGATTCTCGGAAATCTGTATGTCAGTAAATGTTACGATAGTACCCGAAAAGTCTGCTTCGTTATCGATATTTTGGGATGTAAAGTCTGTTAGGTCGCTACTGTTTATAATAATGGTATTTGTTTCAAATTTTTTCCCATTATTAAATGTCGTAGTCCATTTTGCGCTTTTGGCAAAAGTGAAAAATGTTAGTCTACCCACTCCGTTTTTACCATGCATTGAAGATGTATGTTTAGGGGCAGATACTTTTATAGCTTTTTCAGATTCATAAAATGGCTTAAATTTTGAATTCAGTTTACTGTGATTGATGCCATATCCGTTATCTATTATTTCCAAATATTCCAATGACCCTAAAGTATCCACGGTATAATTTAAGATTACAGTAGTCGCGGTTGCATCAAAGCCGTTCCATATATATTCTGCTATTGCGCTTGGAGTTTGGTAATTGCTTAGAATTTTTTTTATCCCGTTAGAAGTTACATTTACATTTCCTGCCATAATTAAACCTATTATTTTGCTTAGTACAATCTATGCTTTCGATATGAATCTAGTAAATCACATAAAAGAAGAATAATCGTAAAGATAGTTTTTTTATGTTTTTCAGCATAATTTGAGTATGATGTGATTTGCAGTACAGCAATCTTTTAAAAATAATTTCTGTTTAAGTTTTTTCACTATTTTTTTAACATTACGTAAAAGTGTGCATCAGTTGTAAATAATTATATTTGATTAAACAAACAGAACAGAATAAAATGACAGATCTTTTTACAATGGAAAAAGCGATACAACTACAGGTGAGAAAAGATTTGGATGCGAGAGAACAGCATACCATACTAAAGCTCAAAGGCAACCTTATTTCAAAAGGCTTCACCGAGATTAACCACATTCTGGATCAGGATGAAGATTATCACATTAACACTTTTGAAACAGCAATCGAAAAACGCAATGAAGTCCAACAATATATTTCGGCATTCATCAATCAGGAAAACCTGCTGGATGCCGTCAGCTTAAAATAAACAAAGTCCGTTATAATCCCGAGCCCGCCGGCCAATCAGGCTGGCGGGCTTCTGATATTTAAAATACAGCCATAAAAAGAGCCGATCTTCATCGGCTTTCTTTTTTTGCTTTTGTTTTTTTCATGCGTTCCCTGATTTTATACAGGTTCTCGGAAAGGAGCTGCAGGATCTGCTTGTGGTGCTTGGAGGGCTTGTTTTTCATTCCCCTGCACTGTAAAACTTCCATACGGCTTAGGGAGATTTCGATGGTTTCGACGGATTTATCCTCGACCTTTGCCGAGAGTATCAGTGAGTCTTTTCTTGCGTAATACTCATTGGTGAATACGCAATGCACCAAGTCGTCGCCCTCCCGCATAAAATCCTTTACCTCTTCAATAACGGAAATGCTCAGTTTTCCATCCTCAAACGACAGCCCGAAAAATCGCCTTTTATCGTTAGCATACCTTTTCTGCGCCTTTTCGATTTCAAGGCGCAGGTCTTGGAGTTTTTTCTTTCTGAGCAGTTCCCTTTTTTTCTGCACCAAGTGGTCGTGCGCTTCGCTGAGGTTTTCGGGGCAGACGTAAAGGGCGCATGAAAGGTCTTTTTTGAAATACCGCAAAAGTTCCAAGTAATCTTCCCAAATGGAGACGTCCGAAACTTTGTAGCCGTTTCTGATGGCGGTCTTGACCGCCTGCCAGTTTCGGCGGATGTCCTGCCTTGAAGCGCCGAGATAGTACTGCAAAACATTCAGCTGTCGGGATTTCAAAAGCGTTTCGGCGATGGGGTCGGACAGAAGCGAGGAGAAGAGCAGATGGGGCGCTATATCATAAACCGACGATTTAAATCCGTTGCGTTTCAAAACGGGAAGCACTTTAATGTGCGGATAGACCTTGTAGGGATTGATGAAGTATTTCGCATTGCGTACAAAATCCTTTGGTCGGATTTCAAGCGGGGAATAGAATTTCCAAGAATCAAGGGTGCTTGAAAAAACATTGGTGCTGAGCGATAGCGTGCGCACTTCGCCTGAGGGAGCAATCCAATGCTGCATCACTTCCTTGTGGAAATGGGTCGGTATGAAATTCTTTTTCATGTGCTTGTGGCTGATTATCATGCGCACGACCTGAAACCCTGCACAGCTATCGATTACGGCAAAATATTCGGTTTCCTTAAAATGCACCTGATTATAGGGCATCATTTTAAGCCTGCCCATGCAGGCAGGACAAGTTGTGAACTTGTCGCAGGCAGATTGGCAAGAGGGCTTCCAAACGTGGGCGCACTGCAAACAGTAGAACTTGGAGTGTGAGAGCACGCCCCATTTCAGAAAAATGTTCTGCTCCGCCCAAAGAAAAACCTCAGGCTTTATGGCAGGAAGCGAAGCACTTATGGCGGTCAATTGCTTTTCGATGATGGTTTTGGGTATCATATGTCAAAGAGTGTCAGGGCGGTCTGCACCGCAGGTTTTACATCTTTCTTTATGGGGAGAAAAGGCTCTGTCTGCATTTTCGTAACGGGGATTTCAGGCTGTGAGAAAAGGTCGGCAGGCGCAGGGGTCTGCACTACGGCTTTATAAGCTACAGGGGCGGGCGTGCCGATGGAATCATCGGTGTAGTACTTTACTGCCATGTCAAAGATTTCCTGATTGTCAAAGGCGCACAAGCCTGTTTTTTTGACCTCGCCTCCGATGTAATCCAGACAGCTTTCGAGGTTCTTGGAAGCTTTGGCGTAATGGGTCGCAAAGGCGGCATCGCCCTGCGCCAAACCGCTCAGATACTTTTCTATGGCGTTTTTAAAATTTTCAGAAGCTTTCATATCAGTAGATTTAAGATTGAAAATTTTTACTCAAAGAGCCTAGAGTAGAGGTCGTAGCAGTATTCCTCAAAGCAGAGCCAGCAAACGAAAGTGTAGTGCGGTGCGCTGAACCTGTTTTCGATAGGCTCGCCGATGGCTTCCTCCAATTCGGTTCGCATGTTTTCCAAATCATCGATATGCTCGATGTAAAATTCTTTGCAGTCTGCATGGTAGATGAATTCTGAAATCATCCCACTAACGCACCCGCCTGTCTGCAGGTCGAGGAAAAAGGATTTGAGCTGTGCGCTTCGTTTCCCGTCATAAGAAGTGATGCTTTTAATGATTATTTCGTTAAAGGCGTCACTAACGCGATAATCGCTGTAATTTGATTTTTGCAAGGCTTTCATGATATTGTTATTTAGGCGTGTATATAAATTTTAAAGGCTTGAAAGGTTTAGAAAGGGAGGTCGTCGGGATCATCCGATACCTGCTGTTTTTTAGGAGCGGGTGCAGGTGTACTGCTGTCCGCCTGCGCAAATACCAAAATCTTGATGTTCGAGGTATGAAAGGTCAATGCCCCGTGTGCCTGAGCATCGTTTCCGATATAGACATTCATCCCGATGCGCCCAAAGAGCTGCACTAGCGTTCCTTTTTTGAGCCACTGCGCCAGTCCTGCGCTCATCCAATACGAACAGTCGATATAGGTTACAATTTTTTTAGTTTCTGTACTTCCTTTGGGTCTGTAGCTGTCGTTGACCGCTATGGAGAAGTTTACCACCTCACGGTTTTCCTTTACCTTAAAAGTTGAGGCATCCTTTACAATTCTTCCTGTGATTTCCATGATTTCCGTTATTAAATGAATACTTGTTTGAATTTCTTTTCCCATGCCCCGCAATGAAATTTTTCAAAAGAAAAAACGGGAAAAAAGAAAGCAGAAGAAAAGTGGACGGCTACCGAGCCGGAGTGCTATAAGTCCCGAAGGGCGGCAGAGCCGTTATGCGCATGCAGGGGAGGGCGGGCACTACTTTGGCTGCCCTTTTAACCCGTTTTGAATTGGAAAATATCTGTAATTTAATTTGTTAAAACAGGTATTTATACTGTATACACTTTTATGCTAAAGAATTAATTTGCCATTTTAATATTTGTTTATGGAAAACCGTAAAGTAAAATAGATGCCATTTTGTAGGTTTGATTTAATTGAAGAAATAAACTTTCTAATGAAGCATACCGATTATTTTTTAAATCCATTTTTAATCGGTTAAATCTACGGTGACGTAAGACAATTAATTTAACAATCAAAAAATAGAAAAATATGAGTTTCGGACATGCACTTTATTACCCCCACATTAATCTGACAAACAAAAACTGGATTAAGCATGCTTTACTGCTTTGGGACAATATTTCAAGGATAGTACCTGATTCTGTCGAACCTTCGGACAGTGAAGATATCATTACCATAAAAAGTGAATCTAAATTTATTAAGGACTATCGCCCTACGAGTGGGGATACATCACAAGCATTTTATAACTTTAGCCAGGAGTTAAGACCAATTATTGAGTCAGATGCTTTTTTCAATGACAGGTTCTTTAGAAGGCAAAGAGAACGCAGAGATTATGAGAGAGATTATCACAACAGAAGAAGTTTTTTTTCTGACATGGTGCAGTCAAGCGGAACTTATATTCATGTCGAAAAAATGGATCGAGATCTCAAGGGGTATTTAATTGATATAGGTGTAGCTATTCCTGGTCAGAGAGAATGGGAAGATTGGGTGAAAATAGATAGTGAGATTGGAATGCTTTATATGACTTATTTTGCAAAAAGTATTTCTAAGAATAAATCACTCCCAATCGTTACTGATGTTGAACAATCGTTTTCGACTTCACTTTATTTTGAGTCGAAAATCCATTCTGATTATAAAAATCAGTTTGAATATAAGTTGGGCAATTTACTTATTGAAACCATTGTACCCAAAAATATAAATGATGTGCCTTTGGACAGGATACTTGATGTAAGAAATAAATATGATAGTGAAAGAACAGCATTCTTCAATGAAATTTCGAATTTATCAAATTCTATTTCCGACCTCGATAACGGCAGTGCTCTAAAAGATGCATTAAATCAGCATTCTAGAATTATTTTAAAAGAGACTAAAAATTTAGAAGAACTATACAATCTTAACAAAATAGAGACTGCAACTAAGTTTTTAAGTATTTCACTGCCAACCACAATTGCATCATTGACCGAATATGTTTCCGAAGGAGCAAAACCGTTTGTCACTGCTGGCGGAATTATTTTCGGAATGGTATCAGCTGCAAATTCAGTTAAAAAAGATAAGCTGGAACTAAAGCAAAATCCAAAATCTTATCTATTAAACTTAAAATCCGAACTTTCCGGAGGTGATATTTTTACCAGAGTTAATGACACTGTTAAAGGAATTCGAAAATGGTAGTCACTTAAGGGTCTTCCAGTTTGTGTTTTCCTATGAGTAGTCAATTGAGAACAGACACAATTTTTACATTATATGATGCAGAACGTTTGCCATTTTATTGTGTATTTGTTATTGTATACAGTTTCGAACCTAAAGCCGGAAAGCCTTCATTTTGCTGGGTTTTTACTTTTCTAAAATTGGAAGTGCCACGATTTTGCCACAAAACTTAATACGTCTATTTTCAAAGTAGATTATAGATGAGTTATGGTAAATTTGTTGCGGATGAAGAGGTTCCGCTTTTGAATTAGCATGACCTTAGTAAATACTATGTTTTACATTTTATCTGAAAGAAGATTTAGAAAAAAAGTGTACCTCGAAAGTTTGAACAATTTTTTAGGCAGACATTTGTTAGTTAGTTAGTTAGTTAGTTAGTTAGTTAGTTAGTTAGTTAGTTAGTTAGTTAGGTTTTTCCTTTTGTTTTTTTCAGATTTTTTTAGTTTGATTTTGGCCAGTTAAGGCGGAGGATGGTTGGGGTGGGAAGTTGATTTGGATCCGAGAATTTTTTATTTATTTTTTAAAGAATTTATAGTAGAGAGAAATAATTAAATGAGATAAAAAATGATAACACGGGAAAGTAATTGGGCGAATTATTTTTAATATTAATTGAACTTAATGCTTTAATGGTTTAGTTTGCCGTGTTTTAATTTTTGGACACGGGCTTAACGGCTTAAAAATTCTATAATTCAATTTGTTCAGCAGTTTAAATCATAACTTAATGTTTCGTTATTAACTTGCTTTGATCCCTAAATTCGCTTGGTGTAAAGCCCATTTTACGCTTAAAAGTCCGATTGAAATTGGAAATATTATTAAATCCACTGTCATAGCAGATTTCTTTTATCGATTGTTCGGATTCAAATAATAATCGTGCAGCAAGACCCAAACGCAGATCGGTAATATAATCAGAAAAAGAACTATTGGTACATTTTTTAAAATAATGACTAAAAGCCGATTCAGACATATTTACGAGATCTGCGACTTCCTTTAATTGTATTTTATTCTGCAGGTTTTCTTTAATAAAATCATTTACTTTTTCTATTCTCTGGCTTTCAGGAAAACTGTAATAGTCAACATATGAATGAGAAGCTAGGTTTTTGGTGTTCTTCGCAATAGCCAAATCATGCAAAATGGAAAGAAAGTTTAATAGCGAATCAAAATCTTGTGAATCGGAAAGCTGCAATATTTTAGGTTTCAGTGCTTCAATGGTTTCTTTAGAAAAAGCAATGCCTCTTTTGGATCGCTCCAATAATTCCCTAATGGGAAGCGCTAGTTTTCGGTTTAAAGTTTTTTGAGAAAATAAATCTTCATGAAACTGAATCGTAATCACATGCGCGTCATTATTGTCTTTTATTCCAGTCCACAAATGCGGCGTGTTAGGACCAATGAGCGCCAAATCGCAATCTGTATATTCTACAACAGAATCCCCAATGATTCTTTTTCCAGATGAATTTAAAACCAGATTCAATTCGATTTCTGGATGGAAATGCAGCGGAAAATCAAATTTCGCATGCATATGATTTAATACAATAAAGAAGTCATCGTGTGAAATTGGTACTAATTCTCTTAAGATATTGCGTTTTTCGTTCATAATAGTATTATTGTGTTTCATCATAGGATAATAAACTTGTCCAAAAATATATATTTTTTTTCTGTTATACGTAATTAATTAAGGTTTAAAAAATAATTTATTCATATAAAGACTATAAAATTGAATTAAAGTACTATTTGTTATTCATTAAAGTATTATCATTTGATCGTATTTACAAAATCGATACGAAAACGAAGTAGTTAATTTGTCCTGAAACTAATAACTAATCTTTAACCGATCAACAAATGAAAAAAAAATGGACAAAAAGCTTACTTTTTTGTATTCTGTTTGCTAGCACATTTGCAGCTTACAGTCAGAATATAATTAAAGGTACCGTGGCAGACGAAACCGGTCTGACAATACCTGGAGTAAACATTACAGTAGAAGGTTCTACTAAGAGCGCTTCTACAGATTTTGATGGAAAATTTGAAATCAGTGCTCCTGCAAATGCAGTTTTATCTTTTTCTTTTATGGGTTTTGATACCCAAAAGATTGCTGCTTCAGGTAAAAACACATTAAATGTCGTTTTAAGAGCATCATCGCAAAACCTAAAAGAAGTAGTCGTAATTGGATACGGCTCTGTTAAAAAAGCAGATCTTACCGGTTCTGTAAGTACAATTAAAACTAAAGTATTAGAAGATATTCCTTCCAACTCAGTCGAGCAGGTTCTACAAGGGCGAGTTGCTGGTTTGCAGGTAACAACTTCGCAAGATCCAGGTTCAACATCTACCGTTAGAATCAGAGGAGGAAGTTCTCTTAGAGGTTCAAATGCGCCACTTGTGGTTTTAGACGGTTTTCCTCTTGGAGATGCCGGCGATTTAAAACAAGTTAACGTTGCTGATATCGAAAAAGTCGATGTATTAAAAGATGCTTCAGCTTCTGCAATATACGGTTCTAGAGGAGCAAATGGTGTTATCATTATAACTACTAAATCGGCTAAAAAAGGAAAAACACAAATTTTAGTGCAGCAGCAGTCTACTGTTTCTGAGTTTAATTCGGAATTGAATTTATGGAGAGATCCTGTTTTAATGGCGCAGTTAAGCAACGAAGGCAGAATTAATGGCGGACAAACACCGCTTTATGTTGGCGCGAATAATTCTAATGGAGTATATTATCCTTCTATTCAAGAATTGCAGTCTGGATCTTGGCCTTATTTTACCAAATGGGACGATGTGACTTTTAGAAATATGCCTCTTGGTAATAATACAATTGTGAGTGTTAACAGCGGTACAGATAAAACAAGCTTCAATCTAAGCGGAAATTATTACAGTGAACAAGGTGTTTTTGTAAAGGACGGTTACAGCAAAGGAGGCTATAATCTTAGAATCAAACATGATGTTTTTGACAATTTAACAGTTCGATTCTCAAACATTGTTAGTAAAGGAAAAAGAAATTCGAACGGCGGTTTAGCGTATTGGAGAAATCCTATTTTCCCAATTTATGATGCCAATGGCGATTACTATATGATTGGACAGAACGATTATACACATCCGGTTGCGATTACAAATCTTCGTCAAAATGAAACCAAAACGATAGATGTAATTAGTTCTGCTTCTTTAGAATGGCAGATCATTCCTTCTTTAAGATTGACTTCAAGACTCAATTACAAATACGGATCATCGGTTAACGACCAATATTATCCAAGTAAATATACAGAAACGGGAGATTTTAATAATGGTGCAGGATATATCAACAACTGGGAAGGACAAAATTTTGTTTCAGAAACTTTTGCGAATTATAACAAGACTTTCGGTAAGCATGATTTAGGTGTTACAGGCGGTTATACTTATGAAAGTTATGTATCTAGAAGTTCAGGGCTTGGTGCATTTGATTTTGTGAATGAAACACTTGGAAACGAAAATATGGGTGCGGGAAATCCAGAACGTAACACCGTTTCTAATGGAAAAACAGAAACAAAATTAGTATCTGGAATTTTCAGATTGAATTATGGTTATGCAGATAAATATTTGGCAACAATTACAGTCCGTGCAGATGGTTCTTCCAAATTTGGTAAAAACAATCAATGGGCGTATTTCCCATCGGGAGCTTTGAGCTGGAAAGCACACAATGAAGAATTTATTAAAAGTTTAAAAGTTTTTGATGAATTGAAATTCCGTGCCAGTTATGGTATTTCAGGAAATCAAGGAATCAATCCGTATCAGACTTTGAGCCGCTATGGTGTTAGTCAGTATTACGATAACGGAAGATGGGTTTCGGCAATCGGACCTGGATATGTTGTGGGAACAACAGGACAAGATGGAATCGAAAAACTTTGGGGCGGAATTCCAAATCCAGATTTAAAATGGGAGACAACAGCGCAAAGTGATTTTGGTGTTGATATGTCGATTTTGAACAATCGTCTTCATATTGTTTTTGATTATTACAACAAACAAACCAAAGATCTTTTGAGAGAAAGAATCTTAACGCCTTCATCTGGTTATGACAGAATTTGGGTAAACGATGGAGAATTGACCAACAAAGGATTTGAACTTTCGCTTGACGGAGAAATTTATAAAAATCAAGATTGGACCATTAGTGCTCAAGCGGTGTATTCTAAAAACAAAAATGAAATCGTTAGCCTTGGATCTGTAGAACAATCAGGTTTAAATGTTGATCCGAATACAGGAATGCAGTATGAGTATTCTGGAAACAGTTTAGAGCAGTTCAGACAATTTCCAAATGTATTAGCGATCGGACAGCCGGTAAATGTTTTCTACGGTTATAAAACCAACGGAATTGTTCAGAATTTACAAGAAGGAATAAACGCAGGTTTAGACGGACAACTGGCGCAGGCTGGAGAATTTAAATATGTGGATATTAATGGAGACGGTGTTGTAGACACAAAAGACCAGACTATAATTGGAAATCCAAATCCTGATTTTATGGCGAGTTTAAACTTAAGCGTAAAATACAAACAGTTTGATTTCAGCGTGTTTTTGAATGGTGTTTTCGGGCAGGATGTTTTAGATACACAAGCTTTCAATCAGCCAAGCAATGCGCCATTACGCTGGACATTAGACAATCCAACAAACGATTATCCGAGTTTAAGAGACGGAAGAACTTTAAAATTCTCAGACTGGTGGGTTAAAGACGGTTCTTTTGTGAGAATTCAAAATGTGACTTTAGGATATACTTTAAAACCTGTAAAAAGTGCTTTTCAAAGTGTGAGATTGTATCTAAATGCTAGCAATCTGTACACGTTTACCAAATTTGACGGCTACGATCCTGAAGTAGGAACAGACGGAATTTACTGGGGAGGTTACCCTAGATTGAGCAGATGGACTTTCGGATTAGACTTAACTTTTTAAAACAGTATCAAAATGAAATCAAGATATAAAATACTAACAATGGCTCTTATTATGAGCGCCTTTGCTTGTGACTTAAACGAAGAACCTTACGGATTTTACTCGGAAGAGAATTTCTATAAAACCGCTTCTGATGCAGAGTCAGCAGTAGATTACGCTTATGATGCTTTGACTTTCTTAGAATATTCAAGAGCGATATTTTATGTAGGCGATCTTCCAACCGAAGAATGCGGACCAAAAGGCGATGAAACTGCCGATAATCAGAATTTAGATAAATGGCAGGTTGGGACTTTTAATACCAACAGAATGCTGGGGAATTATTTTAAGTATGCCTATATCGCAATCAACAGAGCAAATGCCGTAATTAAAAATGTTCCAGAAGGAAAGTTTGAGCAAGAATTAAAAGATAAATTTCTTGGAGAAGCATATTTTTTAAGAGCATGGAATTATTTCAATCTCGTTAAAAACTTCGGGCGTGTACCGATGCACACTTCTGTTGTAGAAACTGTAAATCAGACCGCTGCTCCAATGGCTAAAAACTTGGATGAAGTGTATGATTTTATTATTGCAGATTCCGAAAAAGCAATCGAATTATTGAAAGTAAACCAAGCTTTAGGTCGTGCCGATAAAGTGGCAGCGCAGGCATTATTGGCAAAAGTGTATCTGTACATCGCCTCTTCAAAAGAGCACAATGTGCCTCAATATGCAGCAATGACTAAAGACGTTGCAACCATGTACCAGCAGGCAGCAAAATACTCAAACGATGTGATTACAGGACAAAGCGTTTATGGTTTCGAAAATAACCTTTTAAGCATTTATGATGTTGAAAAACCTTTAGGAAAAGAAAATATCTTTTTGCTTTCGATGGACAGAACAGGAGCGACAGAAGGCGATTATTCTAAAATTTCAAAACTCTTTATTCCGTATATCGATGGTGCGACAATTTATTTAAAAAATCCAGACAATACGTATACAAAATCGCACGATGGCTGGAGTGTTTTTCAAACTTTGACAACCTTTTACAACAGTTTTGATAATGCTGATAAAAGAAAAACAGACTTATTTGTTGCCACAACCTATAATGCTTCGGGCGTAGTTTCGGCGCAGTATCCAGGAAAAATTGTGTATCCGTTTACACGAAAATATATCGATCCAAATTTCATTGGAGACAAGACAAGTACAAAACCATTTTTAATTCGCTTTAGCGAAGTGGCTTTAACTTACGCCGAAGCTGCAGGGCCAACTACAGAAGGGTATGCAATAATCAATCAAATTAGAAACAGGGCAGGTTTAGGAAATCTGGCTCCAGGTTTAAGTCTAGAAAATTTCAGATTAGCAGTTTGGAACGAACGTGCATTGGAACTTGCTTTTGAAGGAAACCGCTTGTATGACTTACGTCGTTTCAATAAAGTTTCACAAATTGTTCCTGAAGCGGCTGGAATTACCGCAGAACAGGCAGCATTTTACCCAATACCGCAGACAGAAATAGATTTAAACACAGGTTTATAATTCTTAAAAATAGTAGTATGAAAAAAATTATATATGTCTTGTTTGCTGCCATGGCATTGATGCAGACAAGTTGTCAAAATGATCCTTTAGAAGATATTGATAAAGGAAACTGGAACAATGAACGCAATGTTCTCGAAATTAAATTTGAAAATCAGGTTGGTAATGCACAGGTTGTTCGCGTAGACGATCAAACGGGAACAATCAACTTAGCTATTAATGTTGATGCAGTTCCAAATTTGAGCAACATTGTGATTAAAGAAATCGTATTGTCTTACGGTGCAAAATCATCTGTAAAAGAAGGCGAAGCGCTGAATTTTCAAAATGCTCAGAACAGTGCAGAGCTTACAGTAACTTCTCCAACAGGAAAATCACGAAAATATATTGTTACAGCAAGTTCATTTAGAGAAACGCTTGTTGGAACATATGATATTGACAATCTGATTGTCTATGGAGGAACAGGTCCGGAATACGGCGGAGGAGCTGTTTTAGCCATGACTGACAAACCTTGGATCTGGTCTGCAACTGAAGGTCCGGATAAAGAATTAGACAATCAGCTGATTTTTGAAATGACAGGAATTACCGAAGAAGGAAATACGTACGGAAAATTTACCAACACTGCTGGTCCTGATGGTAAATATGCTGACTTCGTTTACATCGGAACACCTGTAACTGATGTTAAAAAATTCTACAGACAAATTCCAAAAGGAGAAGGGAAATGGCTGAGAAATTATGCAACAGGAACCATCACTTTTACTTTTGCTGACGGAACGACTAAAGTAGGAACTTTTGAAAATGCAGGAACTGAAAATCTTGGAAACGGAAAAACAAAAACAATTACAAACAATGCTTTTGCTTTCAATTTAAACGGAACAGATGATTGGGATAAAATTTATACCGACTATGATAAATTCGTTAAAAAGCCAAGACGTTTTTGGATTGATTTAACCAAAAAACAGTAAGTATAAATGTCATAAACCCTTTTTATGAGACCAATAGTTTCTAAAATTATAGTATCATTTTGGTTAGTGACAACAGTAATCAGTTGCTCGGCTGTGTCCGATGCAACTGTTGCTGTTGATAGCACAACCATTATAAACTCAAATTATATTGGTAATGGCGTCCAATGGGATCCTTACCAGTTAGATTATGGAGAAAAGCAATTAAAAATTTCTTCGGAAGACTGGCAGAAATTATATTCTCGTCTTGATTTTATGAGACCCCAATTCATAAGAGTCATGATTAATACTACGTCTGTAATTGAAAACGGCGTATTGAATGAGATGAAAAATTACGAAAACATTGCCCCGATTTTGGAATACTGCCAGTCCCGAAATGTAAAAGTTGTTTTAGGAGATTGGGGAGACAGAATGGTGAATAGTAAAACCAATACAATCTCCGAAAACAATCTAAAATTAGCAGCAAAATATCTTGATTTTCTGGTAAATAAAAAAGGCTTTTCTTGTATTCATTATTACAATATGATCAATGAACCGAATGGATTTTGGTCTTCAACAGATGAAAATTATGAGTTATGGAAAAATGCGGCAGGTTATTTTTGGTCAGAAGTAAAAGCTTTAAATCTGGATCAAAAAGTGTCTTTATTAGGTCCAGATATTGCCATTTGGAAAGCCGATAAAGTAGATTGGATTACCAAGTCCGCTAAAGATCTGGATCATGCCATTGGCGTTTATGATATTCATACGTATCCATCTAAAATCACGGTTAATTCTGGTGAATATACTTCTATTTTAAAAGCGTATAAAGATGCCGTTCCAGCAGGAAAACCTATCGTAATGGGCGAAATCGGATTCAAGTTTGTCGAAAAAGAAGATAAAGCTTTACTAAATGAAAATATCGCAAGAGCAAAAGCAAAACCGTATGCTTCGCTGGAAGATTCTCAAATGTTTGTTTACGATTATGTATACGGTTCGGATATGGCAGATGCTTTAATCCAAACAGTAAATGCGGGTTATTCGGGTTCTGTTGCCTGGATGTTAGATGATGCCATGCATGCCAAAGAAGAAAAAAACAAACTGAAAGTCTGGGGATTTTGGAACATTTTAGGAGACGAATATTTTGGATCAGAGGAAGAGAAAGTCCGTCCTTGGTTTTACTCTTGGTCTTTGCTGACGAAATATATGCCTTCGGGATCTCAAATTCATAAAGTTTCAGTTGAAGGAAATCCAAACCTAAAAGCGATTTCAGTTTCAAAAGAGGGAAAAAACATGATTGCTATTGTCAATGTTTCTTCAAAAGCTTTACAAATAAACCTGACTTCAAAAGATCTGCCTGTTTTAAATCAAATTAAAAAGTTTGTATATGCGAAAGACAAATTAAAATTTGAAGGCGATCACAATCTTCTTGCAAATCAATCCAATCTTACTTTGGATTTAAACAAAAAAACAACCGAAACAATTCCCGCCGAAGGACTTTTGGTTTTAACCAATTTCGATTATTAACCTAAAAAAGAAAACGATGAAAGCATTATATACAATTTTGGCTGCCCTGAGTTTGTTCTGTATCGGATGTTCTTCTGATGATAAAAAAGATTCAGACGGAAACGAACCCGAAGTGCCAACAGCGATAGAATTGAAACTGAGCGATCCAAATGCAACTGCCGAAACCAAAGCGCTGTATTCGAATTTATGGAGAATTCAGGAAAAGGGAACCATGTTTGGCCATCACGACGATTTATTATACGGAAGAAACTGGATGACACAAGCCGGACGTTCTGATATTAAAGAGGTCTGCGGAGATTATCCAGCCGTTTTCAGCGTTGATTTTGCCGAAATTATGGATGACAGAAGCACAACTTCAACATTAAATAATGACCGAGCGAGAGTGATAAAAGAAGCTCGCGAAAGAGGCGAAGTCATTACGGCATGTTGTCATTTAAACAATCCGTTAACAGGTGGTGACAGCTGGGATAATTCTAAAAACACAGTTGCAAAAGAAATCTTAACGGAAGGAAGTGCGACCAATGTAAAATTCAATTCATGGCTGGATAAATTAGCTGTTTTTGCCAATAATTTAAAAGACAATAATGGAAAAGTAATTCCAATTATTTTTCGTCCATTTCACGAACATACACAAACTTGGTCTTGGTGGGGTTCAAGCGCTACAACGCAGGAAGAATTCATTAATTTATGGAAATATACTGTTGATTATCTGAAAAATAAAAAACAGGTTCACAGCTTTATTTATGCCATTTCGCCTCAGTTAGATTCGCAGGGAACTGTAGATAGTTTTTTGTTCAGATGGCCGGGCGACAATTATGTCGACTTTATTGGTTGGGACAGTTATCACGGAACTAATACCACGGCTTTCAGTACCAATCTTCGAAATCTGGCAACGCTTTCTCAGCAAAAACTAAAACCTTGCGGCGTAACAGAAACAGGAGTCGAAGGAATCGTTAAAAATGGTGCGCCGTATGATACCTATTGGACAAACGAAATTTCGGTTCCCCTTACGGGAAAAAAAGTCAGCATGGTCGTAATGTGGCGTAACAAATACGACCCGTTGCATGAAGGAACTCATTTTTATGCGCCTTTTGAAGGACATAGTTCTGTAGCCAATTTTAAACTGCTTTATGCAAGTCCGAATATGATCTTCAGTAAAAAACTGCCTGATATGTACACAATGGCAGCCAACACAACAGTAAAATAAAAACCAAAAACACAATAATCAAAATGAAATTAAGTAAGTGCACCCAAAATCCAGTTTTAAGTCCAAACCCAAATAATTATTGGGAAAACCTAGTGGTTTGTAATCCGGGCGTATGGTATGAAAACGGAACTTTTTATATGCTTTACAGAGCGGCAGGAGATGATGTAGATCATTTAATCCGAGTTGGTTTGGCAACGAGTATCGATGGTATTAATTTTAAAAGAGAATCAGATGAACCTGTTTTTGGACCGAGCAGTAACGGACCCGATATGGGCGGAGTGGAAGATCCTAGAATTATCAAATTCGGAAATGAATATTATGTAACTTATGCTTACAGACCTTATCCTCCAGGGCGTTATTGGACATTTGCGCACGATGTAATCAATCTTCCAGAAACTGGTCCAGATGCACCAGCAGTATACAAACATAATATTGCGAATTCAGGACTGGCAGTTACAACCGATTTTAAAAATTTTAGAAGATTAGGCCGCATCACAACGTCAAATCTGGATGATCGTGATGTGATTTTATTTCCCGAAAAAATCAACGGAAAATATGCGATGCTGCACCGTCCAAAACAATGGGTTGGAGCAGAATATGGCTGTGATTATCCTGCAATATGGATTCGCTATTCAGATGATTTAATGGTTTGGGAAGAAAAAAGCACCTTACTTTTAAGCGGAAGAAATGGAACTTGGGAAGAAAAAATTGGAGGCAGCACACCACCTTTACGCACTGACGACGGCTGGTTATTGATTTATCACGGAGTAGAAAATGGAGGCAACGGATATTACAGAGTAGGCGTAGCGTTATTAGATTTGGAAGATCCGGCAAAAGTAACTGCCCGTCTAGAAGACTGGATTATGGAACCCGAACACGACTACGAAATTGAAGGTTTTTACAAAGGCTGTGTTTTTCCTACAGGGAATATGATTGTCGATAATATTTTATATGTTTATTACGGCGCAGCTGATAAATACGTTGGTTTAGCAACCTGCGACATTAATGACTTACTAAAAACCTTAAAAGATTCCCAAAATGAAAATTCAAAATAGCATTGCACTGTTGTGCGTATTACTTGGTTTTTCCGCACAATGCCAAAATTCGATTCCTATAATTTCTATTAATCCAGATGAGGTTATTTCAAATGAATTTATTGGAAGCGGAATTGAATTTTCTGCTTATCCGCATGCCGATACCGAAGATTCTGAATGGGGAAAATTAATGACAGACGAAAAATGGCAGTTGGTTTTTGACCGTGTTTCTTTCATTAAACCAAAAATTGCCAGAGTAATGGATCAGGCCAATTGGAGGTATTTGAAAGGTTTTGATGCATCTGGAAATCCGATAATTGATTTTGAAAGCGATCAAATGAAAGCATTATACAAACTGTTGGATTATTGCGAAAAAAACAAAATTGCTGTAATTTTAGGCGAATGGGGACAACCATATAAAGTTCATGATACCCATTTAAAACTGCAAAATAGCTTTACAGGCGCCAACGACCCAAAATGGATTGAATTGATTGTTAAAAATCTGAATCATTTAATAAAAGTTAAAAAATACAATTGTATTAAATATTACAATCTCGTAAACGAACCCAACGGAGACTGGGCAACAACAGACGGCGATTTTGACCAATGGAAAGAAGGAATTCAATTGCTTCGTAAAGCCATCAAAAAAGCAGGATTAGACAAACATATTTCGATCATCGGACCTGATGCGACTTCTTTTAATAATCCAAAATCCAAATACAAAGGTTTAGATTGGGCAAGACAAACAGCCTTGCAGATTCCTGATTTAGTATCGGCTTATGATGTTCATGATTATCCCTCAAAAGAAAGTATTCGTTCGGGAGAATTTCAAAAAACGTTTAGCGAATTAGTTCGTTTTACCGATTCGGTTCATAAAAAGCCTTTTATTTTGGGAGAATTAGGTCTTAAAGGCGATCCTTCGTCAAAAGAACATTTGGGAGATAAATTTACAAGTGTCGACAGTCAGCTTTCAGTTTACGATTATGATTACGGAGTCGATATGGCCGATGCTTTAATTCAGTCTATAAACAGCGGCTTCGATGCTGTAATTGCTTGGGATCTAGACGATGCTATGCACACCAAAGATGACAAAGGCGATAAATATAAATTGAAACGCTGGGGAATGTTCAACAGCTTAGGAAAAGAACTAACAGATAATAAAGCAGATGAAGAATTGCGTCCTTGGTTTTATACGTGGTCGATTATGACACGTTATTTTACAGGCGATATGAAAATTGTAAAAAACAGCGATTTAAATATAGATAAAGTTCGTGCCTTAACAGGAATAACAAAAACTGGAAATATTACCATTGCCATTGTAAACAACAGCGATAATGAAGCGAATTTTACAATTGACACCAAAAAACTAAAGATAAAATCGGCGTTGAATAAATATTTGTACAGCGAAAACAAACGTCCTGTTGATGCCAAAGGATTTCCTGTTCCGTTAGAAAAAAGTACTATAAAAGACAATTCGATTCAAGTTTCGATTCCTGCAAAAAGCGTAATTCTTTATACTTCATACCAGCCTTAATCATGATAAATTTAAATATAATTGACTTAGTTGTACTCGTATTATACATCATCTTTATAGTTTGGTGGGGATTAAAAAATAGTAAATCAAGCGATTCAGATGCCTATTTTCTGGCCGGACGCGATTTAAAATGGCCAATGGTGGGTTTGTCACTTTTTGCAGCCAGTATTTCGAGTTCAACTTTAATGGGGAATTCTGGAGAAGGGTTTATTAATGGAATTGCCGTTTTCAATTACAACTGGATTTCGATTCTCGTAATGGTTTTCTTCGCGATCTTTTTTCTTCCGTTTTACATTAAATCGGGAATTTTTACCATGCCCGAATTTTTAGAAAGACGATTCGATGTGAGATCACGAACTTACTTTTCTTTCATTACCATTGTTGGAAATATCTTTTTGGATGCCGCTGCCACTTTGTATGCAGGAGCTTTAATTATCAATATGATTTTTCCAAACGTTGATATGATGCTGATAATTATCGGAATGGCAGTTGTCGCGGGAAGTTACACCATAATCGGCGGACTGTCTTCTGTAATTAATACCGAAGTGATTCAAGCTTTTATCTTGATAATTGGTTCAACATTATTGGCCTTTTTTGCAATGGACAGCATTGGAGGCTGGGATGTATTTCATACCCAGTTTCAGGATGGAGTTTGGCTAAAACTGACAAGATCTATGGATGATCCGACAGTTCCTTGGTTGGGAATGTGGGTTGGAATCCCCATTCTTGGATTTTATTTCTGGGGAAATAATCAGGTTATGGTACAGAGAGTTTTGTCTGCAAAATCAATAGATCACGGTCGAAAAGGTGTTTTGTTGGTTGGATTTCTGTATTTGTTTACCCTTTTTATTTTTATTTTTCCAGGTGTAATTGCAAGGGGAATTAATTTGTTTGGAGTGGAAAATCTGCCTCATGAAATCATCAGCGGAAGCGAACTAAAATCAAAATACGGAATCAATACCGATCAGGTTTATCCAAGATTAATCAATAAAGTACTTCCAGTTGGTCTGATTGGAATTATTTTATCAGCAATGATTTCGGCTTTAACATCCGCTTTAAGCGCGACTTTAAATTCGGTTTCAACCTTATTTACAATGGATTTTTACAGCAAATTTGATAAAAATGCATCAAGTGAAAAAAAGGTAAAAGTCGGAAAAATTACTGCCGTTGTTACTTTGATTATTGCCATTTTATGGGCGCCTTACATTGGTAAATTCGATTCGTTAATTGCCTATTACCAAGAGATACTTTCTTATTTAGCGCCGCCGGTTGTGGGAACTTTTTTCTTAGGATTATTCTGGAAACGTTCTAACGCCATCGGAGCGTTCAGCGGATTAATGTCTGGACTTTTTATTGCTATGATTATTATGCTCGCTAAATATGTTTTAGGTTTTGAAATTGGGCTTCATTTTCTATTATTAGCGCCAATTATTTTGGTTTTAAGTCTGTTGGTAAATGTTGCTGTAAGTTTATCGACTGATCCGCCATTAGAAGAAAAAGTAAAAGAAAACACTTGGACAAAAGCCATTTGGATTGAAGAAAGTATTGCGTTAAAAAATGTAGTTTGGTATAAAAACTTCCGTCTACAGGCGCTGTTACTTGTTATTGCCTGTTTTGCAATGTATGCTTTGTTTTACTAATTGAATTAAAAATTAAGTAATGAAAAAAGGTTACTTTTTAGCGCTGTTTTTAATCATTTTAGGATTAAAAACAAGCGCTCAGATTTCCAATGCTTCCATCGAAAAAAAGATTGATGTTCTTTTAAATAAAATGACTTTAAAAGAAAAAATCGGTCAGATGAATCAATTGTCTGCAGATGATATGGAAACCAATTTTAAGGTGATTCAGCAGGGAATGGCAGGTTCAGTTTTGAGTATCACCAATCCCGAAATTTCGAATAAAGCACAGAAAATTGCAGTAGAACAAACCCGATTAGGTATTCCGCTTATTTTTGGACGCGATGTGATTCATGGTTTCAAAACGATATTTCCAATTCCGTTAGGGCAGACGGCCAGTTTTAATCCAGATTTAGTCGAGAAAGCAGCCCGTGTTGCGGCTATTGAAGCTTCGGAAACTGGAATTCGCTGGACCTTTGCGCCTATGATTGATATTGCCCGAGATCCGCGCTGGGGAAGAATTGCTGAAAGCTGCGGCGAAGATCCATATTTAACTTCGGTAATGGGAGTTGCCATGATTAATGGATTTCAAGGAAAAGATTTATCAGATCCAAGTTCGATTGCGGCTTGTGCCAAACATTTTGCAGGGTATGGCGCTGCTGAAGGCGGACGAGATTATAATACAACGGCTATTACCGAAAGGCAGTTTAGAAATGTCTATTTAGTTCCGTTTGAACAGGCGGTCAAAAAAGCCAATCTGGCAACTATTATGACGGCTTTTAATGCGAATGACGGAATCCCTTCTTCTGGAAATGAATTTTTATTGAAGCAGATTCTTCGAAAAGAATGGAATTTTAAAGGTTTTGTAGTTTCAGACTGGGCTTCGATTACCGAAATGGTCGATCATGGTTTTAGTGCAGACAATAAAGAAGCGGCAGAAAAAGCAATAAACGCTGGAGTTGATATGGAAATGGTCAGCGGTACTTATGTGGCTTATATCGAGACTTTATTGCAGGAAAAGAAAATTACAATTGAAACCATTAACGAGGAAGTACGTAACATTTTAAGAGTAAAATTTAAATTGGGACTTTTTGAAAATCCGTATGTGAAAGGCAATTTAAAAGAAGTTTTTTATAAGGAAGAACATTTAAAACTGGCAGAAAAGGCAGCAGAAGAATCAATAGTTTTATTGAAAAATGAAGCTCAGATTTTACCTTTGAAAAAGCCAAAAACAATTGCTGTTTTAGGTCCGCTTGCTGATGCGCCGCACGATCAGATGGGAACTTGGGTTTTTGATGGAGAAAAAAATCATACCGTAACACCGCTTGCCGCATTAAAAGAGCAATACGGAAATGAGATCAAGATTGTATATGAACCTGTTTTAAAATATTCAAGAGACAAAGATTCGACAGCATTTTCAAAAGCCAGACAAATTGCCAAAGACGCAGATATCATTTTATTATTTCTAGGCGAAGAATCGATACTTTCTGGTGAAGCGCACAGTCTTTCCGATTTGAATTTGCAGGGCATTCAGTCGGAACTTTTAGCGGCTTTAGTGAAAACAAAAACACCAATCGTAACTGTGATTTTAGCAGGAAGGCCACTAACTATAGAGAAAGAAGTAAAGCTTTCAAGTTCAGTTTTATACGCTTGGCATCCGGGAACAATGGGAGGTCCTGCCATTGCGAATATTTTGTTTGGAAAAGCGAATCCGTCAGCCAAACTACCGATCACTTTTCCTAAAAATGTAGGACAGATTCCGATGTATTACAATCATTTAAATACAGGCCGTCCGGCAAACGGAAGCGAATTAAATTTAAATAGTATTCCAATTGAAGCTTCTCAAACCTCACTGGGAAACAAATCGTATTATCTCGACAGCGGCACAGATCCGTTGTTTGCTTTTGGTTTCGGCTTATCTTATACGAGTTTTGAATACGGCAGAATAAATCTCTCTAAGAATGTTTTAAAGAAAGAAGATATTCTAGAAATATCATTCACCTTAAAAAACGTCGGAAAATATAAAGGAACTGAAATTGTTCAATTATATATAAGGGATATTGCAGCTTCGGTCGCACTTCCTGTAAAAGAGCTTAAAGGTTTTCAAAGGGTTGAATTGCAGTCTAATGAAGAAAAAAAGGTTACGTTTAAAATGCCGATTTCCGATTTGTCATTCTACGGAATCGACATGAAAAAGAAAGTCGAAGCCGGAAAATTTGATTTATGGATAGGAAGCAGTAGCGCAAAAGGTGAAAAAGTATCATTTGAAGTTCAATAAAAAAGGAAAATGAAAAAAAATATATACGTTTTAGTTTTAATGCTATTTCAGCTTGTGTCAAACGCACAAAGTTTTATAAAAGTAGAAAGAGGCGTCTTAATAAAAGAGGGAAAACCCTATCACTATGTAGGAACCAATTTTTGGTACGGAATGAATTTAGCCGTTTCTGATAAAGATAGATTAATACGGGAATTAGACCGCTTAAATAATCTCGGCGTAAAAAACCTTAGAATTATGGCAGGTTCAGAAGGAAGTTTAGATACACCTTGGTCCGTTCAGCCAACCCTGCAGAAAGAACCTGGAATTTATAACGAAGAACTTTGGGCAGGACTAGATTTTTTATTGGCAGAAATGAAGCAGCGCGGTATGACGGCTGTTGTTTGTTTGAATAATTTCTGGCCTTGGTCTGGAGGTTTTGCGCAATATGTTTCATGGGCAAATAAAAACGAAACGATTCCGTATCCGCCGCCAGCAGAAAATGGCGATTGGAAAAAATATCAACAGTATTCCGCACGTTTTTACAGCAGCAAAACGGCTAAAAAGTGGTTTGAAAATCATATTGAGAAAGTTGTTAATCGAGTAAATTCAATTACTAAAATTCCATACAAAAAAGATCCTGCAATCATGGCTTGGCAGCTGGCTAATGAACCGGAAGGAAGTAATAACGTTGAAGACTATCGAAAATGGGTTCACGAAACGGCGCAATATATTAAGAATTTAGATTCCAATCATTTGGTTTCTATTGGATCAGAAGGCAATACACCTTCTCCCGCAAACGGAACTAATTTTGAAAAAGACCATGAAAGCCCATACATTGATTATTGTACTTTTCATCTTTGGGTTCAGAATTGGGGCTGGTATGATCCGCTAAAAGCAAAAGAAACCTACGATTTTGCTGTACAAAAAGCCAATGGTTATATTGACGAACATGTTAAAATTGCTCAGAAACTGAATAAACCAATTGTGCTGGAAGAATTTGGAATTTCGAGAGATGAAAATAGTTATGATGCGGTCTCAACGGTTAGAATCAGAGACGGATATTATAAATTCATTTTTGATAAAATCTATTCATTGAGTAAAACAAATTCTCAGGTTGCCGGAGTAAATTTTTGGGCTTGGGGAGGCGAGGGAAGACCAAGAACTCCAATGAGTATTTGGAAATTGGGAGATAATTTAATTGGAGATCCTCCCCATGAATACCAGGGATGGTATTCGGTTTACAATACTGATCTAAGTACTCAGGAAATTATCAGTGATTACGCCTTTAAATGCCATTCCTTAAAATAGCTAATAAATTTTCTGATGAAGAATAAAGCGGTTTCCATGCAGAATATAGCTGACCAGCTGAAGATTTCTATTTCTACGGTGTCGTTTGTACTGAATGGAAAAGCCAAGGAAAAGCATATCTCTGCAGCTCTCACTCAAAAAGTGCTGGCTTACGCAAAATCTGTAAATTACCGACCCAATAAGATTGCACAGAGTCTTCGAACCGGAAAATCAAATCTTCTGGTTTTTATGGTTGAGGATATCTCCGACGGCTACTTTTCTAAACTTGCTAGTGCATTTGAAGGTCTTGCTTATAATGAAGGGTATAAAGTTATTTTCTGCAGCAACGAAAATAACGATGATAAGGCAATGGAACTTATTAATTTTTTTTGCCACTGGCAGGCAGACGGTTTTATAATTGCTTCCTAAGCTGGCATACAGGGTGCTGTCAAAAATCTATTTAAAAAAGATCTCCCTATCATTTTATTAAATAGGCGTTTTGAAAATATTGAGCGCTGCAGTATAACTGTTGAAAGAGTAGAGCTATCATTCGGACCATCTCAATCTTTGCAAATATTAAGCACACAATTGATGGATTTGATGCTGCGGTTATTAAATAAGAAGCATACTAAATGAGACGGTTAAAACTTTTACAGCACAAAAGATCTTACCTTTCTTTGTTCCTTAGTTAGTTAGTTAGTTAGTTAGTTAGTTAGTTAGTTAGTTAGTTAGTTAGTTAGTTAGTTAGTTAGTTAGTTAGTTAGTTAGTTAGTTATGTTTTTGCTGTAGATTATTTATTTTAGATTGGTTTTAATTTTCACAGACCTTTTTAGTTTGATTTTGGCCGGTGCAGGGGAGGCTGGTTTGATCAAGTTTTTTTTTTTAAATGAAACGGCTTATTGGGAGCAGTCCTTTTTCTAGAGATCCTATAAAAGCACAATTGTCTTATTTTAAAAATAGCATGTAATTACGGAAAACCGTAAATATTAGCGGGAAGCTTTGTTAATGTTTGCTTGAAACATAACTATTTTACCATGATTAAAATATTATTTTATTGCACGATGTTCTTTTTTACGGCATTAATCGCTAATGCGCAGAACGATAAGCTCTTGGCTAGCTGCTGTGATTCGAAACCTAAAGAGGAAGGAAGATGTACCGGCAGCGCTTACTGCAGTGCCTGCTCCAACTGCAGCAGGTGTGCGCACTGTTCCAATGGCGGCAGCTGCGGGGTATGCGCTTCGTACTCACCGCCTGTAAGATATACTTCACCTCTAAAAGCTGCTCCTTCTAAGCGCAGGGCTGCATATTCGTCAAAAAGTATCGCGCCATCTTCTTTTAATTCAGAGGCATCTGTTAATCCCAAATCAAAAAAAGTGACCTCAAATAAAAAATCGACAGCTGTATACCGTTCTGAGGATATGCTCGCGGTAGATTCTGAAATTCTTAATCTTAGAGAGGGACCGGGAACTGAGTATGAGGTAATGGAAGTACTTCACAAGGATGAACTACTAAAAGTCATCGCCATTGACGGAGAATGGCTTCAGGTGAAGGTGATTCAGTCGGGAAATTATGGTTTTGTGAACGCTAAATTCGTATTTAAGACGTAAGGGAGGTTAAAACGGCTTGTGCTGGAGATGGATTAAAAAACTTGGCTTTATAAATGTACATGCAGAGGAAGAGGTTCTGCTTTGATTTATTTAAAAGAGCAGTAAAAACTCGATTAAAATGTTACTTAAGACTCGGCACAAATAAAAAAGTGTACCTCAAAAATTGAACGAATTTCTTTGTATAAGGACAGGCTAAAAACCGCAGAAAATGGAAATATCAATTTTAGATAGTCAAAATGTTAAAATCTAAAATTGATATTTTTTTGTCCAATTCTGGATATTGATTTGACTTTAGTCTTGCATGTCAACGTGATTGGCTAACTCAAGAACCTTATGAATTAAAAATGCATCAACTAAAGAAATTGCATAATCGCGATCAATTGGTAACATTTCCGGTTTTATTGTCTCATCAATGTATTGCTCAGGATTCCATAAGTTGCGTACCAATTCAGGATGTGAATGTTCAATGCTGTCCAATGTAATTTTAAATTTCTTATTCGCAACTTTAATAAATTCATCGCGATCTGCTTTTGTCAAGGGAAGCGAGGTAATTTCAATTTTAGATTTCATCTTTTTTGGTGTTTTATTTCGTTTTTCAATTGATGATTTTTCCGCTTTAGATAATCGGTAGTCATAACCATCATTTTCATGTCCATCTACATCTGCAAAAACTGTTTTAAAAATATCCAGCTTATCCTCATCGTCGAGGATTATATCATTTTCCTGCTCAATCTCAAAGATATAGAACTTCCATTCTTCATGTCTGATTTTGTGCATGTTGTCAAACAGCAGTTTTGCTAGTTCCAACTCATGAATAGAAGAATTAATCATCTCTGTCCATTTTTCGTATCCCACCATTTTCGCAATGATATGCTGTGCATTCATTAGGGTAAAACGATTTTCATTTATCACGAAATCATTAAGAATTGCATTGACATCAAAAAACTTTGGCGTATAGTCAAAAAAGTTGTCGTTTAATGAAAGGTCGAAATAAGGTTTTTGCGTTTTGAAATCTTTGTGTAGATTTTTTGCTTGAAGTTTTAAGTAATTAATAGTTTCCATAATACATTCCTTTTGTATCAACTTAATTACCCTATTATAAACGTTCGTAATTTTTGTTCGGATAATAAGCTGAAAGGTTAGCATTATTAAACTATTGGCTGATGAAATCTTTGCACGAACGAGCTAGCTCGCCAATAAGCTTATGCAATAGTAGTAAGAAAAAATTAATTTATCAAACTTTAATGTAGTTTAAATGTGACAATAAAATTTAATGGACATTAAAAAAATACGTATCGAGAATATTCGGTGTTTGTAGTGTAGAGTTGTATTGCGTGGTTTTGTTTTAAAATCTATGTAAAATATCAGGTATTTTTACTCATAAAGAAATAAATTAGCTTTCCTATTTTTATAAAATTTATAGTTACTAAAAGGTTTAGGCGTAAGATTAAAATCTGTTTTGTTATCTCTAAAATCATTTAAAGTGGTTTAATTGTACGATAAAGCAATATTTTTTAACGTTTTTATAATTTTATTTTTCGATATTATGTTTGAATATTACGATATTTGTATTTTGATTACGATTTTTGTTATATTTGTGAGATGAAAATCCAAATATTTTACATAGATGTACACTGAATTAATAAAAATAATTGAAGGGGGCTTGAATAACGATCATAAAAAAGTTATTAGCTATTCAAATCATTTAGCTAAAAAATTGAGAGATGATGGAGATGATAAACTAGCAGATAAAATTTTAAAAACAATTCAGGGATGTAAAGGACTGCCTGTGTTTAAGGATCAGTTATTTGATGCTCCGATAGATAATGATACTAGGCTAAATATTGCAGATATTATTTTACCACAAGATTTAAGAATCGATATCTCTGTTTCTGAAAGTGTAGTTGATCCTGTTGCTAATTTTATTTCTTTAATTAATTCGAAGAATGAAATTAAAAGTAAAGGTTTAGATATTAATTTATCATTGTTGTTATATGGACCTCCAGGTTGTGGTAAAACTTCTCTTGCTAAGTATATTGCAAAAGAGTTGGATATGCCAATCGTTATTGCTCGTTTTGATTCGTTGATTTCTAGCTTGCTTGGAAATACTGCAAAAAATATCAGAAAGTTATTTGATTACGCAAAAAATAAACCATGTATCTTGTTTTTAGATGAATTTGATGCAATCGCAAAAGCAAGAGATGATAGTCATGAAACAGGTGAGTTAAAGCGAGTCATAAATAGCCTTCTACAAAATATTGATGAATTTTTGGAGACAGGAATATTAATAGCTGCCACAAATCATGAACAATTGTTAGATAGCGCAATATGGAGAAGGTTTGAAAAAGTTATAAATGTGAATAAACCTAGTTCTGACGAAATTAAAAAATTACTTGAGAACTATTTTGATAAAGTAGGATCAAATTTGGCAACTGATGATAAAAAGTTTGATATGATTAAGTTATATATGAATAATATGTCACATTCTGAGATTATTAAAATTATAAATAGTGCTTTTTACAACTCAATTATAAAAAAATCAGTTTTTGAATATGAAGATATTTTTTCAGAATATTTTAAATATGTAAACAATAATAGATATTTACCAGAGGAGATGATTAAATTTTTAAATGAAAGTCATATCCCTCAGAAACAGATTGCTAGTTATTTGGATATATCAATCAGACAGGTTAGAAACGCTTTAAATGTAGAATAATATGGCAAAGAAGAATTTACCAATTAAGCTTTTTCAGAAAAGGCAAAAAATTGATGATAGAAGAGTTGAGGGCGGTGGCGATTCAGAAAGTATCCCAAAATGGGAATTATCGGGAAAATTGTTGACGGAAAGAGCCGAAAGCTTTATTGAGCCTATCAACGAAATAATTGGTGAACTTCAAGTGAGAAATATTTCTAGAAACTTCATCCCAGCAACTTTAAAAATTAATATTGACGACAATGCCATAGCTAAATCGCATAGAAAGTACATTCAAAAAATTTTCAATGGTAAAGTTTCAAAAAATAATATAATTGCATTTGTTGATTCGAACAGTGCATTAGTTAAAGTTGATAACGTTGAGGTTGGGGTGCAAATTAAAAATAATATTAACAATTATTTAAATAATCCAAGAGGTATTTCTGCCATTGAATCGATGGAAATCTTTAAGCCTTACATTGCAGAGTTAGAAGATAATAAAACAGTTAAAATTTCACTAATCGACTTTCTAAATTATGAAATTAATAATGCTGTTAAGTTGGCTTTTATTAGATATTGCAGTCAGTTAAGTGTCGAAACGAAAGAGGTCAATTATTCTCCAGGATTAATAATATTTAAAATTCAAAATGCCTCAAAGACAGTGCTAGATCGTATTTCAGATTTCGAAGCTTTGGAATCGATAACATTTATGCCAAAGTATAAAGTTGAGACAGATAGTGTAGAATGCGAGGATGTGGTTAATGTAAAAACACCGCAAGAGGGAATAGAATATCCAGTTGTTGGAGTGTTAGATTCTGGTGTAGCAAAGAACAAATATTTGGCGCCATGGTTGCTTAAGGAAAAATTTTCATCTTATCCAGAAGATTTAATCGACCCAATGCACGGATCTTGTGTTTCTAGTATTATAATTTATGGCGACGAGTTAGAAAAAGAGAAATGGACTGGAAATACGGGGTGCAAAATTTTTGATGCAACTGTATTTCCAGATTTAAAGCAAGAAGCAATAGATGAAGATGAATTGGTAGAGAATATTAGAGAGGCTATAAAGAAAAATAATCATATTAAAATCTGGAACTTATCGCTAGGAACTGCAGCGGAATCAGATATCAACGATTTTTCAGATTTTGGTAAAGCTTTAGATGATATTCAATTGGCAAACGATGTAATTATTTGTAAATCAACAGGTAATTGTAGGAATTTTGAAAGTGGATTTCCTAAAAGTAGAGTAGCAAGGTCAGGGGATTCAGTGAGATCTTTAGTTGTTGGTTCGGTCGCACATTCTAAAAAGACATTTGATATTGCAGAAATAAATCATCCTTCGCCATTTACTAGGATTGGACCAGGTCCAGCCAACAGTATTAAGCCTGATATTGTTTCGTTTGGAGGCAATGCAGGTATGAAGGAAGGGAGACGAATTGAAAATGGAGTAAATGCGATTGCTCACGATGGAAATTCAGTAAAAATTATTGGAACTAGTTTTGCAACTCCGAGGGTAACTTCTTTGTTATCGGAATTAAATTTCAAAATTAATGAAACATTTAATCCTACACTTTTAAAAGCTTTAGCTATTCATTCCGCCAAATATCCCAATGGAATTACTCTCCCGATAAGCGAAAGGGTAAATCAAATGGGTTTTGGTATTCCTGACTCTGCAGATGAAATAATTTATAATGATCCTCACGAAATTACATTGATTCTACAAGAAAATATAAATCGCGGAGAATTTATTGAAATTCTAGATTTTCCTTTTCCTGAAAGCTTGATTGATGATGAAGGATATTTCTATGGTGAGATTAAAATAACATTAGTAGGACAGCCCGTTTTGAGAGAGAAACAAGGCGCAGAATATTGTCAATCTAATCTAGATCTTATGCTTGGGACTTATGAAAACATAAAAAACCGTGACATTAATAAAGCAACTATTCTTAATGAGATTGGACCAAATGACCCTCAAAATGTTTTGCTTGATTCTAATTATAAAAGTATTCATATTAAAGATACTGAAAGCGAGTATGCTCGTGAAAGAGTCTTATTAAACTATGGCAAAAAATACCAACCTGTAAAAAAATATTCGGTTAATTTGGGCGAAATGAAAGATTCTAGACAGCGTGACAGTCTCAATGGCAATAGGAAATGGTTTGCAAAAATAAAAGGCACATATAGGGATTTTGCAGAGACATTGGCAACTCAAGATGGAGAGGAGTTAAATCAGGATTTTACACTTATTGTTACTATTAGAGATACAAAAGCGCAAAAAATGGTATATAACGAGGTATCAAGATTACTCGCAGATAGAAACTTTTTACATTCAAATATTAAAATTAGGGAAGAAGTTAGAATTGAAACTAACAATTAATTGAAACTAACAATTTAAAAATAAAAGAATACCAGATGATACAAGAATATTTAAATGCTAATCTTCTCTCATTAGTAAATGATGAAGATTTTAAAAAATTAAAAAAGTCTGCTGATGACATTACAAAAAAATTAGTTAAGAATACAAATAAAATTGTCTCATATACCTTAACAGCAATTGATCCTGACATTTCAGCTGATAATATAGATATAGTTGAGGTAAAAGAAATAATAATTAAAAATTGGAGTACTTTCGTTACTAATGCTAAAGATACGCCTTTAACTTACATAAGAGCTGTTATTTTAGAATCCTTGAAAGATTTAGCCGAAAATGAAAAGCTTTCTTTATTTTTATGGTTTGCAAGTAGAAATGTTATTCAGTATCTAAAATTGATTGGTAATGAGAAAGAAATAGTTATGAATTTTGTTACTAAATTAGGTAATAATATAAATGATAGAGCCAACGAAGACTGGTCGCTTTCAGAAAGTAAAAAATTAGAGCAGATCAAAATTGAATTAAAAGAAATATCTAGATATGCTATAAATGATGAATCATTAGTTAAATATCTTCAAGACGCTGTAGGACCTCATAACAGTGAAAGCGTTGCAAATTACACATCTCCTAATCCACATTGGCCAAATAGTGGACCGAGTTGGTCATATGAATTTCCGTCAAGAGCTTCAAAAGGTATAAAAAATGTGATAGATTTATCTCTTAAGGCAATTGTTCAGATTACAAATGAAAATACTAGTTCTATAAAAAGCAGTTTAGATGAAATTTTAAAACAACTACAAAATGAAGTCTTAGAAAAAAGCAAATCTTTACGAATGAGGTCTGAACTTCTATGGTGGAAAGAAGCAAAATATTCTCATTCGATAGATAAAAGTTACAATTCTTTAGATGTTAATATGTTATGTGTAGTATTAGCTCATGACTATTCTAATTTTATTCCTCCTGTGTATCCAAAAAGTGTGGATTATTTTTTGAAAGAAACCTATGCAGGTATAAAAAAAGATATAGGTGAAGAAATAAAGATCGGAGATAGCCTTCAAGGCATCCATGCATGTTCAGATGAATTAAAAAAGATATTTCCTGAAACGGAAATTTTAAAGGGTAAGTCCACACTATTAAATTTTGTTATTTGTTTGATTTGGAATAAGTGTGATCTTAATGAGTTTGAAAATTTAGTGGGGATACCATTGGATATCAAAATATCCGATTCAGATCTTGTAACATGGTTATTTCATGATTTTCAATTAAATGAAATCTTAAACACAAAATAAATATGGTCGGAAAATGTTCTAATTTAGAGTGTGCCGCTCCAATTAATTGCCATGAAGGAAATGATAAGCATACCGAATGTGAGTTTTGGATTAATTCAAATGCTGATCAAGCTAAAATAAAGACTTTAAAGAAAGGTAATAAGTCAGAATTACCTTGGACCGGGGAAGCTTTAAGTATAGAAGAGCTAGGCAAAGTGACGTACAGAAATTCTCCAATAATTATTGGCGTTGTTGGTAAAGCTGACGCAGGAAAAACAACGTTTCTTGCAATGCTTTATACATTACTTCTCAGAGGTGGGAAACTAAAGGATTTTGATTTTTGTGGCACAAAAACGATTAAGGCATGGGATGACTTATATCATAAATTAAAAGTTCAAAAAGAAAGTGTAGCATTTCCTGAACCTACACCTGCACAATATATTCGCCTTTTGCATTTAGCATTGCGTAATAATTACAAAGGTTTAAAGGATGTTTTTTTATCAGATGCATCTGGTGAAGTTTTTTCTATTTGGTCACAAAATAGAGGTGATGAGAATGCAGAAAATGCAAGATGGATTTATAGTAATTCCAGCGCTTTTATTTTATTTATTGATTGTGAAGACTTAATAAAAAGAAAAAATTTAGCGAAAACTGAGATTATTGATTTAGCGCAAATGTTAAAACATGATTTAAAGGATAAACCTGTAATCGCAGTTTGGTCAAAGAGTGATAAAAAACAAGAAGTTCATATTCAAATTAGACAGAAATTACAGGAAGAATTAACTGAGATTTTTGATGATTACGTAGAAGTTGATATCAGTAATTTTTCTGCCGATGATCCAGATATACTTGTCCACACAAATAATATCAAAGTGATTGATATTATTTTATCGAAGGTATTTAGCGTGAACAGATCAGTAATAGTATTAGAGAATAAAAATACAGGAAAGGATATTTTCTTAAATTATAAATCAATAAAATGAATAAATCTATATTATTAATAGGGAAACCTCATTCTTCTAAAACGGTATTCTTAACGCAGTTTTATTCTAGACTCCAAAAAAAAAAGAGCAGTCTTAGTCTCTACAAAGCGGTGGATGATTTATCTCCTATTTCATCTTCGAGAGAGGCTTTAGCTTCTGGTGAGGAACCCCAGACAACTCCTGCAGAAAAAAGTGTAAAGTTTTATTTGCCTATTCAAGTTGCAGATATTCAAGTTGATTTACGATGCCCTGAATACGGAGGAGAACAAGTCTTGAGTATAGTTGAAAATAGAGGTTTGAGTAAAGAGTGGAAAGATTCAATTAACGAAAGCAATAACTGGATCTTATTTATTAGATTAAATAGTATAAATAAATCTTTGGATATTAGTGATATTACTTATTCTGATCAGCATAAGCAAAATGGAGAAGTTATGATTTCTGATAACGAAGATAAAATATCTGATCAAAGCTTTTTTATAGAATTGTTGCAAATTCTTTTACACTCCAAAGGTTATGATTACCATCAAATGAATGATAAATTGAAACTTACAGTTGTTATGACTTGTTGGGATGAAATGGATACTAATGAAAAACCATATGAAGCACTAAAAAGCAAGCTACCTCTTTTGTTAAATTTTATAGAGTCTAATTGGGACAAACCATTGCTCAATATTATAGGGTTATCAGCTCAAGGGTTTGCTCTAGATACAATAGAAAATAAAGAGAAATATCAAATAGAAGGACCAGAAGAATTTGGATATTTAGTAATGCCTGATGGTATTCAAACAAAGGATATTACACAACTTATAGAACAGGCATTATTGTGAAAATTGTAATACATCAATCAATCTGTGGTGAGGTTAATAAGGCATGGGGACTAATTAGAACTACTTTGCAAGACAATAATATTGCTAAAAATATAGCTTTTAGAACTGACTTACAAGATCAAACAGGAGGTGTAACGTGGCTTCCAGCCATTAGAGGGTTTTCCGAGGGAGATAATTTTCGGATAATGAAAACTTTTGAAGATTCATCAGCTGAGGTAAGAAGAGGGAGAAAGTTTTCACATGTTTTGATTGTAAAGAAAAAAGCTATAGTCAATTTGAGCAACATTGAGCAAATTATAAAATTGTTGCCGGAAGTAATATTAAAGGATATTGAACTTGAGCCTATTCAATTGGATTATGATTCACAAGCATCTTCTAAAGTACTTTCGCAGACTATGCAAGGAAGATTTAATAAACTAATTAATGGATATTTAAATGCGAAAAGTTATAAAAACACATTAATTTGGATTGGGCAGGATTATTTTAGTTTAGCTGTAATCGAATTTTGGAAACGTCTTACTGAACAAGAGAGAAATAGTTTCCAATTTGGCATATCATTTAATAATGATCGCAAGGAGTTAGAGGGAATAAGTTTAATCGCTGTTCCTGAAAGTGTTCAAAGTAAATTTCTTAAGTCAGAATTTTTTATAGTTGGAAAAAATGATAATTATAAACCGGTTGAATTAATAGAACAGTTATTAGTTGGTGATCATTCCGCTCAACAACGCATAGATAACTTTATGAATATTACAGAATCAAAATTTCTCTCCAGAGATGATATTAGTTTTCTTGCAAAAGGTATAGATACTTTTGAAAAACTTAAGGAGGTACAAGATATAAAAAAAGTCAATACTCTTTCACATATTATTGCTGAGTTCACTTCATCTAACGGCCAAGGAAATGAATATAAACAGCAATTATTAGAGAAAATTATAAAATTATTTGAGGTAGCTAGTTTTTCTGAGTTGCTTGTATTAAGAAATTTTAAAATTGAGAGCTATAAAAATTCACAAAAAAAACTGTCTGAGGTACTGATTAAATGGATAAGACAAAATATTTTTGTAATTAGCAAAACTTCTTCCTGTTGTAAATTTTTCTTTGATAGCTTAAAAAGCAATAACCTTAATTGGTGGGATAAGGTTGTAAGAAACGAAATAATGAACTTTTTACAGACTATAGATTCTTTTAAAGCTTCTGTGGTCTATTTATGGCTAATTGAATCTCCTGCAATTCTAACTACCATTGTTTCTTTTATTGATAAATCAAAAGATGCTGAAGTATTTTTCGTTGAAAAATTTCCGGAAAACATTTCAAATAGACTCGCTAAAGAATTGGGAGAATTTTCAAAAACTAATATGTGGTTAAAATTATATGCCAAAATATTGAGCCTTCAATTTGAATTGGAAGAAGCGTTGACAGAGTTATTAAGAGTCGATCAAGATGAAAGTTATTTTGAGGCAATAAATATTCTAATTGAAGATAAAAGCGAGAAGTCAATAATTAATTATGCTGTTAAAACTGATAATATTCGTATAATTAAAATTGCAGGACAACTTTGTTATGTTTCACCAAAAAATCTTGTTCAGATTGATGTTTTAAATTTAAACTGGCAGAAGATATGGCTTGAAGCAATTTTACTAGGAAATAGTATTGAAACAGGATTGAATGAACCTCAGATGGAAGTTTTTAAGTTGTTTGATAAATTGATTTTGGAAGGCGGAATTATCGAAGATCTTATTTATCAAATTTCTCTCTCGGAATTTAGTAATATACTTTTGTATAATAATATGACCGCATTATGGGAGAAACTTCCCTTGAATACAAAGAATAATTTTTTGTCAAGTACATCAGCTGCCTTGCTTAAACAACTTAGCGAAAATTCAAGCATACCAATACCAAATGATCAAGTCTTAATTAATCATGTTAGCCAAAGAGGTTTCTCAGAGTATCTATATTATAATCGAAATAATATAAAAAGTGTAATCCCAATATTTGATAAATTTACTCAGCTTAATGATAATAATCTAAAAGATTATCTTAATAATTATTCTGAACAAATTAACGCAGTAGAAGCAACTCAACTTGGAAAATTAATATGGGAAAGAAAATTTACAAATTCTGCATATGTTATCAATCACAAATCTACTAAACAAAATTATTGGAGATATGCATTGGAGGAATGTTATTACCTTTTAGATATCATAACAAGAGGTATGATAGCCTTTTCTGGAATTCTATCAACATCTATTAAAATTCCAACAGATGAATGGTGGCAAAGTGCAGAGGAATTAATAGTAGAATTATATCCTAATGCTACTTCGTTAACTACAATTTGGAAAAAATCTGGAGGAAAAGAGTCAGATTTGCTTATGAATGTTTCCGCTGCTAATGCTTGGAGTGATGCACTTTATAAATTAAGAAAAACACACTTCAAGAATTTAACAATGAATGATTTGCTTAAGGAAATAAAAAAGCAGTATGGCGAAAACCCAAAATTTAAAATAATTTATAGTTTACGAAAAAATTATATAAAAATTTAAGAATTATGAGTTTACACAATCTCTATAAAGGAGTCAAAATTATTGAGACCTTATTTAATTATTCTTTATCGGAAAATTATAAAATTGATGAAAATTCAAGAAATAGTAGAGAAAGGTATTTCTACTCTGAAGAGAGTTTTTGGAAAAACATTATTGACAATCCCGAAAAATATTGGGGAAAAGAGATTGACTTATCTAATTTCGTTGTTTCGGATTGGGTTGCAAGAGTGCCGGGTCTATTTTGGACCGAATCATCTCAAGTCATAAGAGCACATAAAGAATCTGATATTTCTTTTCAAAGTCGTGAGTGGACAATATTTAATCCCCCAGGAAAATCTAAAAAGGTTTTAGGTGGTATTGGTACATTATTATTGCCCAAAACTGAAGAAGGAAAGGTTTTAATGTCTGTAACGTCTTCATCCAACGCTTCCGCTGGAATACCAATCTTGATATTTCCTGAAGTGTATGATAAGCTAAAAATAAAACAAGGAAATTCAATCAGTATTAGGAGGGCTAAATGGCAGCCCATGGATATCCAATGGGCACAACAATTTGATTCAACTAAAGGAATCCCAAGAGGTTATCTAATTATTGATAGTCCTAAAAAGATAGAGATTTATAATGATGATTATCCAGTAGCTTATCATCCATTTTCAATTATGGAATATGAGCACAAGGATACCATTTTGTATGATTTTGTATATGTCACTGCTGATAGTAAAGTAAAAAACGTAGATTTTCAAATTGAAAAATTCTTTGAGGACTATCGTAAGAAAGAGGGTAGAAATGGAGAATATTTATTAAATCCTAATATAGTAAAACCAATTTTTGAATCACGTTATAAATCACCAGGAGAACTGCAAAAATCAACAGAAAGGGCAAATTTAAATTTACTATACGAAAGAATTAAAGGAACTCATTTTAATGATGTAGCTATAGATGTGTTGATAAATGAACTTCCAAAATTTTATCAATCAACTAATTCAGTAAACACATTGGCAAGATTAATTGGAGTGAATCCTGCTTTATTTATTGAAGGTTCTGCCGTTTCATTGTCTGCTCAATTAATCTCATTGTGTATTAAAAAAGATATGGTTGAAGTTTTGATTGATAGAATGGCATACGATTATCCTCAAATTTTTAAATAGCAATTTATGGCATGGACAAAAAAGCTCACACAATTAAATGATGTTCTAAGTGACTTAGTTCCTAATAAGGATGGGATTACAAAATATGTAAAAGCAGCAGGAATAAAACCTCAATTTATTGATACTAGTGGAAACGCTATGGATGTATGGAGTAATGTTTTAAGCGAGGCAGATAAAGGTGGTAAAGTAGAAGAATTAGTAGGTTCTGTATTATCAAACTACCCAGATAATTCATTTTTGAAATCTGCATTAAATTCGGTAGAAATTGATTTTGCTGCGAGCCCAGATATTGATGAAAATTCTGTCTGGAAGAATGTTGCAAAAGATACCTTAGAAGTTTTAACTATGGAGAGAAGTACTCTACTACAAGTTAATTTCTTGGCAAAAGGAGTTCAAAAGAGCAAATCTGTAGGAAAAGTTGAAATTAAGATAGGAAGCCATCATTACAATGTGGGAACAGGTTTTCTGTTTAAAATAAAAGGAAATGAAGATGTATATTTTATAACAAACTACCATGTTATTAATGACCGAAAGGACATAGAAAGAACAAGAATAATATTTGATTATGAACTTGATGTTGATGGTAATACCCTTAAGTCTAATAGTTTTAAGATTGATGAGAATGGTCCATGGTGTTGCTCTGAAATATCAGAATGTGATAGCACAGTTTTTAGATTAATTGACGAAGAAAATACATTAAGTCAATATGGATCAATTGAATTGAAGGAAATTCAAGTTTCAAAAAATGATTTTGTTAATATAATTCAGCATCCAAAAGGTGAAATGAAACAGATTTCACTTTATCATAATATTGTTACTCATTCAGATGATAGAGTTGTTCAATATCTTACCGATACACTCAAAGGTTCTTCTGGATCGCCCGTTTTTAATTCCGACTGGGAAGTTGTTGCACTTCATCACAGTGGTGGAGTAAGTAAGGTTGGTGAGCCTGAACTTCCTAGTGGGGTCAAATCACGAAATGAAGGTATTTACATCAATAAAATAATTCATTTTTTAAATACCAACCTTAAAAACTAATTATATGAAAAGTAAAAAGCTATTTCTGGGATTTGATAATGATTTCATTCATAGTCATAATATTGAATTACCGAAGTTAAATGAAGATCACTTAAAAGATTTAGTAGTTGACGAAGAAGGTAATAGCATATTGAAGTATATTAATTATAGTCTTCAATTGTCTATTTCACATAAATTTCCATTTTTTACAGCTACCAATATTGACGGTTTGCAATTTAAGAAAGTTCCTAGAAAAGATAATTGGCGGAAAGATGATAGAATATCGAAAGAATTGCAATGGGGAAAAGAACTTTATAGTGCGCCAAAAGGGAATTTTGATAGAGGCCATATGACTAAACGTGAAGATGTTCAGTGGGGAGAGACACTGGCAGTAGCTTTAAATGCTGCTGAGTCAACTTTTTTTTATACAAATGCTGTTCCACAGCATAAAGATTTGAATCGGGATATTTGGAGAAGTTTAGAAGATTATATACTCCATACAGAAAGCAAGATCAACGAATTGAGAATATGTGTTTTTACAGGTCCTGTCTTATCAAATTTAAATCCAACTTTTGTTACACCTATTAATAACATTAATGTGCTAATCCCATCTATATTTTGGAAAGTTGTTGTTTTTCAAAAGGACGATGGAAATCTTTACCGCGTCGGGTTTATGATGGGGCAAAATAAATTGTTACAAAATGATAATATAATTAATGAACTAGAATCAGATAATGCACTTTTTATGCAGTTTGAGGATGCTGATACATATCAGGTCAGTGTATCTCTTATTGAAGAGATGACAGGTCTTATATTTCCTATAGCTACTGATTCGTACACAGATAACAGGAATACTAAACTAGTTTTAAAGGAGATAGATATTGACCCTGATTTGGAAAGTGATGCTTTTGAGTACAAGTTAGGCTTTGATATAGAAAATATTCGATTGTAATTTAATAATTTTTATTGCTGGCAATTAACTTATCAATATAATTCGAAATCAAATCTCAGATTTTATTTGAAATTTATTATTTAAATAAGGTATTTGTACTTATATTTTAAATTTGTAAGAAAGCGTAATTTTGAATTTTAGCTGTTGTCAAGGATAACAGCATTTTTAAAGATAATAGTTCTAATATAATTAAACATAATTTTTTTAAGATATGAATGAAATTACCATTTATGATATTTTTACACCGGCTTCTCCAGCATCATTAACATTTGTAGAACGCAATAGTTTAAATCAAAAATTGGATAGAGCTTTTAATACTACGGGAAAGCAAATTATTCTTTATGGTCATTCAGGAACTGGTAAAACAACAATTTTAAAAAATAAAATATCAACATATTATAGCAAAAAAATCACAACTCGTTGTTTAAAGAACATTACGATTGATGATATAATTCTCGATGCCTTTAATGAATTAGATATTTATTACAGAGATTCTATCGAGACTGTTTCTGATGCAAAAATATCAGGAGGAATTTCAGCCAAGTTTCTAGGTATTCAAGCAAAAATCGGTGCAGAAATTTCAGAAGGAAATAAAGAAACTCTGAAAAAAGTTGTTTCAATGCAATTAACTCCACCAACTTTAGCAAAATTTATTGGAGAGTCAGGATGTTGTTGGATAATTGAAGATTTTCATAAAGTGATATCAAAAGACAAAGATCGATTGTCGCAAATTATGAAAGTATTTATGGATATGGCAGATGAATATCCAAAACTTAAAATGATAACAATAGGAGCTGTTAATTCGGCTCGCGAAGTTATTCAATATGACAAAGAAATGAAAAATAGAGTTGCTGAAATCAATATTGAATTGATGGAGTATGATCAGCTTCGTCAAATAATAGAAAAAGGGGAATTATTACTGAATATAAAATTTGATGAGGCTGTTAAGGAAAAAATTGTATCTTTTTCAAGTGGACTACCTGCAGTTACTCATAATTTATGCTTACTTATATGTCAGCAAAATAATGTAGTTAAAAAAAGAAAAACTTTAATAAATTTTTCGGCATCTCATTTGAAGAAGGCGGTAAATGAATTCATAAAAGAGAATGAAGATACTTTTAAATCAATATTTGAAACAGCTACATTTTGCAAGTATCAAAGACAATACGAACATCCTAAAGATTTACTTTATTTAATTATAGAATCAAAACTTGAAGAATTTACTGCCAATGATCTAAGCCAGTTACTAAAAAAGAAATATCGCAATTATAAGCCTTCTAATTTAAAGAATTATTTAGATGAATTGACAGAAATAGAACGTGAAGAAGTTTTGCGATATCATAAAGCAACCAACAGCTATTACTTTTCCAATCCTTTTTTTAAATCGTATGTGGCAGCGAAGCATTTTGAAGAGTTAGAAAATGTATCTTTTACTAAAACGAAAATAGTAAAAACGATGTCGACTTATTTAGAAGAATTGGATTTGGCAAGAGTACAATTTTTAAAAGATTTTGAGGACTTTGACGACAGATTTGAGGACTTTGAAGAAAATGAGTAAAAACTAAAGTATAAAACTCATATTGCTATTTGAATTACCAACTCTTTGGACTTAATTATTTTATCATTATTAATAAATTTTTGAAATTATTTTTATGTTATTTATAAATTATAATAAAAAAAGATTGGGATTTTTTAAGGCGGATACAATGGTTCCGCCTAGTATTTTTTTGAAGAACTTACAAATACATGGTAATCTCTAATTGTTGAATTAATAACTTCAAAAAAGTGTACTTTAAATTTATTTGTGCTGGGTGAGATTTTTTAAGTGTCAGCATTTTTAATCTATCAGTAAGGCACCTTTGAATATAGTACTGAATAAATTTTGGAGACGGAAAAATTATTCCCAATCTGAAAGCGCGAGGTTCTTATGGACAAGGTCATTAAAATATACTATTGCGCTGCACGGCAGCGGCTTGAATTTGTCCTGCTGCTGTTATAGAACTTTTGTCAGTTTCGGGATTTAAAAACACCAGACCAAGATCATCCAGTTTTATTAAATGATCTAAAATTAAGGACTGCTTCTGACGTTCGTCGAAAGCTTCTTCAATATCTATATTACGATAATTTCCTAAATTGGCGAAAACATGTTTTGTTAGTTCTTCTAAAGAAAAACTTCCAGCATGGTTTTCAGACAGAATTCTTCAGATTAAATTGAAAAAGTCAGTAGATTTCTTAGGCATATATTATACTAATATTTATATAGCTAAATGTATGAAAAAATATTCTTGTTTGATATTTTATCATATATATACATCTCCACTGCTTTTCACGCTTGTTGTAAATCATCCTAATTTTTGTAATTACAGTGAAAAAGCTAATAATTATAAACAACTTCACTTGCCTATAGGTGTCTGCTCCGCCAAAAATATAAAGCCGGCTCTAAGCCGGCTTCAAAGAATTAATTAACTGTTCTTTTCTTAATCCGTTCCTTAATCTGATACAAGTTTCGGTTCATAAGACTGAGTATCTGTTTATGGTGCTTGGAAGCATTGTTTTTCATGCCTCTGCACTGTATGATTTCCATGCTTTTAAGCGACAGCTCAATAGTTTCAACCGACTGGCTGTCCACTTTTGCAGATAGTATAAGCGAGTTTTTCTTCTTGTAATACTCGTTGGTAAATACGCAGTGGTGCAGGTTATCGCCCTCTTCCATGAAATCCTGCACATTTTCGATTACCGAGACAGTCAGTTTTTTTTCAGAAAAACAAAGTCCGAAAAAATCCTTTTTTTCCTCGGCATAAACACTCTGAGCCTCGAGTATTTCCGAGCGCATCTCTATTAGATATTGTCTGCGCTGAATGGCTCTTTTCTTCCTTACTAGCCTGTCGTGGGAATCGGACAGGTTGTCGGGGCAGACGTAGAGCGGACAGCTGAGGTCTTTTTTGAACCATCGTAAAAGGCTGATATAATCCTCCCAAATCTTATAATCGGAAATAATATAGCTGTTTTTAAGGCAGGTTTTTACAGCCTGCCAATTCTGTTTTAGATGCTGCTCGGAAGAAGTCAGATAGTAGGTAAGCATTCCAATCTGGGAAGATTTTAAAAGGGTTTCCGCTAGTGAATCTTTCAATAATGCAGAAAAAAGTATCTGCGGTGCGATATTGTGAAAAGAGGTTTTAAATCCGTTTCGTTTGAGTATGCTGATAACTTTTAGTTTCGGATAAACCCTGTAAGGGGCAATGCGGTACTTTGGCGAGTTCTGAAAATCTTTCGGTCTTATTTCAAGGGGAGAATAATATTTCCACTGGTCGTAAGTCTGAGAAAAAACATTAACTGAAAGCGACATTGTGCGCACTTCTCCTTTGGGACTAATCCAATGCTGCATAACCTCTTTATGAAAATAGGTCGGCGCAAAACCTTTTTTCATCTGCTTGTGGGAGCAAATAATGCGCACGATCTGAAAATCTCCTGCCGTGTCCAAAACAGCGGAGTATTCTATTTCCTTGAAATGTGTTTTGTTATAGGGCTGCATTTTAAGTTTTCCCCTGCATCCTGCGCATTTTATGTAGTCCTGGCATTCAGCTTTGGCGCTGTCGGGTTTCCAAGCGTGAGAGCAGTCAAGACAGTGAAATTTTCCCCTTGACAGGACGCCCCATTTTAGGAAAATGGATTTTTCCGCCCATGCAGTAACAGCAGGAGACACGGGTGCAAGTGAAGCACTCAGGGCTGTAATCTGTTTTTCGATTATTGTTTTAGGTGTCATAGGTCAAATAGTGTTAAGGCTGTCTGTACTTCTTTTTTGGTCTGCTGTAATGGAATTTCTTCTGCAGGAACAAAAGCGGCAGGACTGTTCTGCACGGCGTTTTCTGCAATAGCAGCGGGAGCGGAGAACAAATCAGCCTTTTTAGGCTGATTTGTCGTGACTCTGCATTTGATGTCGGGGAGGTTTCCGATAGTATCATCGGTATAATAGGCAACAGCCATATCAAAAATCTCGCTGTCGTCAAAAGCGCATTCGCCTGTTTTCTTTACTTCCGAGATGATGTATTTAAGGCAGCTGTCCAAATTCTTTGAAGCCTTTTCAAGCAAGGGAGCAAAAGCACAGTCCGACATGGATTTCTCTTTTAGGAAATCCTCTATCCTTGTTTTGAATTTTTCTGAACCTTTCATAACTTATGTATTTTAGGGTTGTCGACTATTTTTCAAATGCGCTTCTGTAGATGTCAAAGCAGTATTCTTCAAAGCAGAGCCA
>Ga0157370_10000579_pt1 | contig 45679 bp, 37 predicted proteins | sample C35metaG_FD_113463 | JGI IMG/M metagenome (GOLD analysis project Ga0157370, IMG submission 113463) | Corn rhizosphere microbial communities from Kellogg Biological Station, Michigan, USA - C3-5 metaG | ecosystem: Host-associated > Plants > Roots > Rhizosphere > Soil | place: USA: Michigan...
AGCGAGGAACTGATCTCCCCGTAAACCGACTCGTTGTGCTCCAGGGCGAGGATTGCGGTCATCAGTGCACACTGCGCGCGAGACAGCCTCGAGTGCAGCTCATCGCGCACGTCGTGCTTGAGCCGTCGCAGAGTAGCCGTGTGACGCAGCTGCTGCGATGGGGGCGTGGTCCCCCGACGCTGAGCAGCGCTGCCCGAGCGATGTGAAGAGGAAGGGGATGAGCGCCGCGGGGCGCGGGTTACACTGGGCTTAGCCATAGGTCGTACTCCTTTGCAGTACGGGTTGTGGTTAGGAGTCCGTCGGGATTGGCGTCCCGGCGGGCTCCGCTTGAGATTACCTCGAATCCTGCTACCACGGTGCTACCGCTCTGCGCCGCATGAACGGAAACGAACGAGCGCACACGATGGCGTAAGTGTTTGAAATACAGCCGTCTACGGCTTGTTGCGTGGGGGCTTGTTCTTGCTGGAGAAATCTCCTAAGCGGTAGGTCGTCGGTTCAACTCCGGCCGGGGGCGCCAACACTTATCTAACTAATTCAATTAGTTAGGGGATTATTATTGGCTAATATCGACGCCGATGCCCATCGTTGTGCGGCCAGGGTGCGCATTTCGACAGAAATATGGGAATATGGGTTCATGAGAAAGACGACCCTGGAACTGCCGGATGAGCTGATGCGGCGAGTGAAGCTGCGCGCCGTGCATCGCAACCAGAAGCTCAAGGATGCCATCACACAGCTGCTGGAGATCGGTATGGCGTCTTCCGCCGATGTCAGCAAGGCACCCAAAGCCCCGAAGCCGCTGCGGCTGAAGGGTCGCCGGCAGCTGACCATTCGCGACATCGAGGCGGCGATTGGCGGCGGTCGGGATTAGCATGACCCTGGTCGATACCAACGTGCTTGCTTACCTCCTGATCGAGGGGGATCGAACGCCGGCTGCCCAGGCCCTCTATGCGCGCGACGCGGACTGGCATAGCGAGGGCTTCATAATGGTGGAACTCTCGAACATACTCGCGACGTACGTGCGTACGCAGGCGATCACGCGCAAACAGGGACTGGCCCTTCTGGCCAGCGCTCGTGCGTTGATGCCGAGTCTTACCAATTTGGAGCACGCACAAGCGCTGGAGACCGCCACGGAGTTCGCAATCTCTGCCTACGATGCCCGCTTCATCGCGTTGGCGAAGCAGATGCACGTCAAGCTGGTCACGGAAGACCTCAAGCTGCGGGCAGCCGTACCTGCTTGGACAATCTCTCTGGCCGACGCGGCCTGATCCGGATCGATCCTGGATGGGCGCAGGTTCTCAGTACAGAATCGAGGGTAGGTAAGCACCGGCAGGTTCGTTATAGAGGCCAGTGCTCATCAAGGTCATCTGAAAGACCAGCTTCAGTCCGCAGTTCAGACACCATTCGAAAACGTCGTGATTGCGCGTCGGTAACAGGAATCCCGGGCCAGGATATTCAGGTGCCGCGCCGATCAGAGCCTTCAAGTCGCGATTGGTCCGGGCCACGGCGTGGGCAAGGAAGCCAATCGCAGTCGCATATCCCGTGATCTCTCCCAAGTGTTCGACCACACTTGCCGAGCGCCCGCGAATCGCCTCGCGTATCTCGAGGTTCCTGTCAAAGCCGTGAACGTCGCGGCACAGCCTGTTGCACGCTTCAACGTCGCGTTCTTCAGCAGGCCGGACATCGTAACCGGCAAACTTCGCATTGAGCTCGCGTCCTTGCAACAAGGACAGGGGTTCGCGAGTGACAAATCCGAGCTTCGTGTAGAGACAAAGTGAACGATTGTGGTAGCCCGCTTGCACGAGGCGCACCCCTGCAGCTCGTTGTGTCGATGCTCTGTCGAGTACCGCGCGCATCAGGCGTCTGCCAATAGCGTGATTTTGCACTTCTGGGGCGACGGAAATCGGGCCGATCCCACGAATAAGCGAACGCTCGTCCATAAAGTTGCTGCCGACAATCTTCCCGTCCTCTTCGACGACTACGCCGTAAAATCCCGGAGTCGCAATCAGCATTTCCGCGATACCTGTCGCGGCCTCTGAGGAAGGGAAGTCCGGCGGAAAATTATGCTGTTTCGCGAGGTTGTCGAAAGCCTCATACAGGATACGGCCACACATCGGCGCATCGGATTTGTCAGCGTCGCGAATTTTCATAGTCGAATCCCCTGACTGGCCGAATCGCTCGTAGCGCGTCGAGAGCACACCGCGTGGTTTTTATGCTTCCAAAGACTCGGTCGCCCAATGACCAATTGCGGCCTCAGTATACCTGTGAAACCGGCGTTAGCGGATCTTTTGTCGGTACGATGCCGGCGGTCTGCGAACGATGGTATCGGGGCCATTCTGACCCAGGCGCACGCGGACCGACGCGTCGGCATTTGGGATCGACCGTGCGCGCGAAAATCGTGTGGGTATCGAGCGGGGTACGGCATGAGCATCCAAGTCGAGATTGCCTGCGATAACAGACGTCTGCGCGGCCGTTTCAACTCCGGCCGGGGGCGCCAATTGCATCAATGTAAGGACTCAGGACTTCGGTGACACCCTGGCAGGGGTTTTCTTTGCTAGGAGCCGCTCATACGGGGTCTGCCTATCGAGGGCTCCGTGGGGCCGGTGGTAATTGTAGTAGTCCTCCCATTCGCGAAGCTTGTCGTTAAACAAGCGGATGTCATCGGCGATGCCGTCCTTGTCTAGCAGCTGGTAGAACTCCTGGTCATCGACGCGGTGTGAGCGCTCGACCTTGCCGTTCAGGCGAGGCGTCCGGGGCCGGATATAGACATGGCGGATATCGTGTTCCTCAAGATGCCAATGGAAGCGGAATTGGAACTCGGCACCATTGTCCGTCTGGATGGCCAGCACACGAAAGGGGAGACGCCGGATGACCTCGTCCACGAGCTGGATGCTTATCGGGCCCAAGACCATGTCCGAGACGGCAGACCCATTGTGTACAGCCGGCGCGGGTTGTGACTGGTCGATACCTTCCGAGGCATCACGAACTCCGTCGCGGCGAAATTCAGTGGTGCGACTTGGTTAGTGGCGAGGCGACGTTGTCGGTGGCATTGATTACCTCAGTAGGGAGGTTTGCGCCGGCAGTTCAGCCGACCCGCGCCTCGTCGCCGGCACGCAAAGCATGATCTCAGTTCGGCCGGTCATAGCACACGCCCAGTTGTGGCCTTTTCTCTCTGAATCGCTACTGCGTTGTCATCGACGCAGCAAAAATCTTCCGTAGCGGCCGAGGGTGCTATCAGCATTTGCGCTATGCCGTTGGGGGACAGGGTTTCTCGGGACAAGGCGATGATTCGTCGCAGAAGATCAGCTGCGTGCTTTGTGCAAAGCGCTCGTCGCATTGGCGAAGGGAGAAGACGTCCAACCCGAGCTCGCCGACTACGGGGCCGAGGCCGGTGGGCTCGCTCTGACCTGGCGCAGTGGACCCAATCAGGGATCGCATCTCCGTTGAGGGGCACATCGTGACGAAGGTCTTCCAAATACTGAGCGAGGCAGAGGGGACTTACACCTGGGCCACCGAATTCGGATTCTGGGTGCTACGCGATACCTTGTCCGTCCGGAGCGTGCGATGGGTCGAAAACTATGCGGCAGTCAATGCGCCCTGACCCAACGGTAACGAAGCGCATCCCCATCGCTGAAGTCGCCTCACGCGGGCGAGGCGTGACGAACGAATCAACGCCGACGTCGGCGTAGCATCCTAGCATCCGGCCCCGCTGTGCCACCGCTGATCGCGGTGCACTGCCCCCGCGGGGATCCACGAGACGTTAGCGTCATCGAGTCAGTCTCGTACATGATCACATGCGAGCGACGGACAGGCTCACGGTGTTTTTTCCATTCGCATCTGTCACGTCGAGGCTACCCTTCGGCCAGCGCGATCACGCTCTCCGCAGTCGCCTAATGACCTCCGACGTTCTGCGTGCAGCGCTGACACCCGCTTGCGTCGTCTTCCTACACAAATCCAGACACTTCTATAGATAAATAGCGGCTCACCCGCTTTATGCGGACTTCCGCAAATCTGCCTGAGCCTGGAGGGTTGTATGGCTGACAAGAGAAAGGCCGTCTTCGGCATCTATACTTCGCGCGAGCAAGCCGAGAACGGGGTCGACACCCTGCTCTCTGCCGGATTTGCGAACTCCGATATCTCCGTTTTGTTACCTGACAAAGGCAGCACGAGAGAATTCGCGCACGACAAGGAGACCAAGGCGCCGGAAGGGACCGCAACCGGAGCCACTGCAGGAGGAGTGATCGGCGGAACGTTGGGCATCCTCGCGGGAATCGGGGCCTTGGCGATACCCGGGCTTGGACCGTTCATTGCCGCAGGTCCCATCATGGCAGGACTGGCCGGGTTAGGTGCCGGCGGCGCGATCGGCGGCGTCGTCGGCGCACTGATCGGCATGGGCATGCCCGAGTACGAAGCCAAGCGCTATGAAGGACGACTCCGGAGCGGGAATATTCTGCTCTCGGTTCACTGTGACACGTCAGATGAGATAGACCGCGCCAAGGACGTCCTCAAAAACAGCGGCGCTGAGGACATCTCCTCCTCTGGAGAAAGCGCTTTGCCGCGCGGCCGTTCAGGCACGACGGCGGATCCCGACGTGGACACGCGTACTAGATGAGGTGTAGCGTTATGAGTCACAAGACCGCACAGTCTGCTCTGTTAGGTACACTCTTGCTCGCATCCGCGTTCGTCGCAGCACAAACGCCTCCGGCGAGTGACCCCGAGAACGGCACTCAGACTACCTCGCCTGACAACACGCGAAGTAATCGGGATCTCTCGAATCGGGAGCACTCAGCTGACAAGCAGTCAAATGCTCAGAGCGACGTCGATCTCTCAGCGCGTATCAGGCGCAGTGTCATGGACGATAAGAGCCTCTCTACCGACGGCCACAACGTCAAGATCGTCGCGGACAACGGTTCGGTCACGCTGAGCGGAGTTGTACCGAGCGACGCCGAGAAGATGAAGATAGAGAAGAAGGCGGCCTCAGTTGCGGGCAAGGATCGGGTCACCAACAACATACGGGTGGCCTCGAAGGACTAACGGAGTCGCGAGTGATTCAGGCAGCCGGTCGGCCCACCCGCTGGGTGTCGACCGGCTGCGCCGTTCCTGGCGGCACTGGCACGTGGGCGTCGCCTGCTCCTCGATGATGCTCGATGACCCCCGCAGCCAACTCCTAAGCGGTAGGTCGTCGGTTCAACTCCGGCCGGGGGCGCCAATTCCATCAATGTAAGGACTCAGGACTTCGGTGACACCCTGGCAGAGGTTTTCTTTGCCAGGAGCCGCTCATACGGGTCTGCCCATCGAGCGCTCCGTGGGGCCGGCGGTAATTGTAGTAGTCCTCCCATGCGCGAAGCTTGTCGTTAAACAAGCGGATGTCATCGGCGATGCCATCCTTGTCTAGCAGCTGGTACTCTTGGTCATCGACGCGGTGTGAGCGCTCGACCTTGCCGTTGAGGCGGGGCGTCCGGGGCCGGATATAGACGTGGCGGATATCGTGTTCCTCAAGATGCCAATGGAAGCGGGATTGGAACTCGGCACCATTGTCCGTCTGGATGGTCAGCACACGAAAGGGGAGACGCCGGATGACCTCGTCCACGAACTGGATGGCTGAGGTTTGGGTGCAAGCATCGTAGATTTTGAGCACCCGGATTCGCGTGCAGTCATCGATGGCGATATGCCTCACGGCTGGCTGTTTCCGCGCACCGCAATGGCATCCACCACGGCGGAGCCGGTACGACGCATTCGGCAGCGCGAGCGGGGTTCCCTCCATAGTCGTGCTATTCGCCGGCGAGCAACCGTTTTGGGCCGATCGGCTGCGTAGATTGCGTGTGGCGCCAGCTCCCCTCAAACTGAGGGGTTTGCGAGCGCCAGCGCTTGCAGAAAGACTTGAATTTGTAGAACGGTCCGACGTGCGTGTCCGCGCTGCCGCGATCGGTGCTCAAATGCAAGCTGAAGACGGCCTGGGTAACGCGATGGCCGCGATCACGACATTGATGACCAGGGGGTACCGAGCGATGAAACGGCGAGGTTTGGTTCTGGCAGCTGCGATGGCGCTCAGCACCGTCCTGAGCGGGAAGGCGGTGATTTCGCAAGGAGCAGCGGCACCGCAATTCGACGTCGAGGAAAGAACGATCGCCCAGATCCAGCAAGCGATCCTGAGCAAGCAGATCACGACGCGGGGCGTCGTCGAAGCCTATTTGAAGCGCATACAGGCCTACAACGGCGTCTGCGTAAACCAGCCGCAGGGCATTCTGGGGCCCGTCACGCCAATCGCTCACGCGCGTCAAATCAACGCACTGGCGACACTCAATCTTCGCCCCGCTGCACGCGCGACATGGAAATTCGACGCGCGGAAGGCACGCAGCCAAACCGACGCGGTGGATAACGCTGCGAACATGCCCGACGCGCTAGAGACGGCTGACGCGCAGGATAAGCAGTTTGCGAAGACCGGTCGACTAGTGGGTCCACTTCAGGGAGTGGTCCTGGCGATAAAGGACCAGTACGACACATTCGACATGCGAACGACGTCCGGCGCGGACGCCGACTACGCCAACGACCGGCCGCCCGACGACGCGACGTTTGTAAAGCGATTGCGGGACGAAGGCGCAATCATTCTGGCCAAGTCCAACCTAGCCGAGTACGCGGTCGACGGTGCCCGCAGTTCCTTCGGCGGAACTTTCTGCAATCCATACGACACTGAACGTGAGCCTGGAATGTCGAGCTCGGGATCGGCGACGGCGGTGGCGGCGAACCTCGTCACATGCGCCATCGCTGAAGAAACGGTGGTCTCGGTGCGTTGGCCGGCCTCAGTGAACAGCGACGTTGGCCTCGCCCCAACTCAGGAACTCGTGAGTCGGGACGGGATGATGGGAGCAGGCCTCGTCATGCGGGTCGGCCCGATCTGCCGGACCGTCGAGGACACCGCCAAAATCCTCGATGCTTACTCCGGATACGACCCCAAGGATGAGTTGACGGCATTCAGTGTCGGGCGCAAGCCCCCACAACCGTACGCGAGCTTTGCTCATGCCCGACGCCTCGATGGCGTTCGTATCGGTGTGCTGCGGGAGTACATGCGGCGATCGCTGCTGACCAAAGCCGATGAAGAGAGCATCGGCTTGGTCGAGCACGCGCTGGTCGATTTACGGTCGCTGGGCGCCACCATCGTAGATCCGGGCGCCGAGGGTGAGTTGTTTACATCATGCATCGCGCACCATGCACCGGAGCTTCTGAACTCGGCGTTTGCACGACAGTTTCCCCAGCTGTTTCCGTCTAAGCCGTCCGCCGCTGCTGGCGCGGACATATCCACGCTACTCGATCTGCAACAGAATCCTTCGCGGGTTCCCGCGCAGCTCTCACTGCGGACTCTCGATGCCGGTGGGGTCACGCCCGCTGGCGAAGGCAAGTACCTGCTCAACCGATACCTGCAGGAGCGCGGCGATGCGAACATCAAGAGCAACGCCGATCTCATCTCGAAGGCGCGTTTCTACAATGACCCGCATTTCCCGGATCGCAAGCGCGCGCGTGAACAGACTGAACGTGAAACCACTCTGGATACGGCGGGTCGCCTCCAGGGGCGCTTTGCGGTTCAGACCATTCTGTTGCAGTGTATGCAGGAACAGAATCTCGATGCGCTAGTATCGCCGATGTCGACTGTGCCACCCGCGAAGCTCACCGCGCCGCGCGAGCCCGCATCAAACGGGCGCCTCCCGATCGGTTGGTCGCTCATCGGTCAACAGGGATTTCCGGTCATCACGGTACCGGCTGGCTTCACGAAGAACGTCTGGGATCGCGTCCCCGACTGTCAGGGTACGCGTCTCGTGGGCCCGATAGCTGTAGCGATGCCAGTCGGCGTCGATTTCATCGCACGTCCGTTCGGCGAGCCGCTGTTGTTTCGCATCGCCTCGGCCTACGAAGCAGCGACCCGGCATCGCAGGCCGCCACCCGAATTCGGTCCTGTTCAATAGAGTACGCGCGGGCACAGAAGTGGCAGCACTCGATCACCAGCTGGGAGCTCGTGCCGTTAGCCGAGCAAGAGTGCATCATGCCAAGCTGCGCGCGGACGTGGGCGCTGGCTGAAAGGACATCGACGCAGGCAGGGTCAGCGATTTCGACGCTGCGGCAATCAAGCGCCGCGGGCATGAGAAGCTGGCGCGCACGAAGGGAAGCAGGTGAAAAAGGTCAAGCTGGACCAGCCGTGCATCCAATGCCGGTTTGGCACAAGCCCACAGCAAATGAATGCAAGAGTCGGAGTTCACGAGTCACCAGGCACCCCTACGAGCGACGCAAGGATTGACGCCTTGACGGACATGGTCAGAGAAGCGACTGCCCATTCGTAAAACGTGACCGACGCCACCTGGGAGGCCGCTTGGCGAGCCGGCTGGATCGATCAGCAACTCACGGACGCGTTGGCTTACCTGGTGCTGACAGTATTCACCGGATACTTCCTCAATTACGCGCAAACCGATATGGATGCCCTGCGGTCGTTCGGGCGAAGCGAATGCCAGTGCCGAAATAATCGTAGCCGGCCTCTTGGACAGACCGATTCCAAAGTAGGATAGACGCGCAGTGTCCTGGAGGAGCACCCTCGTTGGGGTGTGTGCGCCCGCGAGACGTTGGTACTGCACTAGATGGCCGGCGCGCGCCGAGCGTATGGGCACGCAGCTCGTGGTCCTTAGCTGGTGGTGCTTAGTTCGTGGTCCTTAAAGGAAGATCGATGCGAACATTCCTGAAGGTCCCCGGCATGGCGATGGCCCGAATGGGCCGACGTCTTGTGTCAAAGGTGTTCTCGTCCACCGCCGCCCTGGCCTTGGCCGCGGCACTCTGCGCGTGCGGCACGAAGCAGAAGGCGCCGGCCGCGCCTCCGGTGGTGGCCGTCAAGGTCGCTACCCTGGTCCCGCAAGCCGTCAGTCTGACTACGGAACTGCCCGGGCGGACCGTGCCCTACAGAGTCGCTGAGATCCGCCCCCAGGTGAACGGGGTGATTCTGAAGCGAATGTTCGTCGAAGGCAGCGACGTCAAGGAGGGCCAGCAGCTCTACCAGATCGATCCAGCCCTGTACCAGGCGGCCTACGCCAGTGCGATGGCCAATGCCGAATCCTCCAGGCTGCAGGCCGAGCGCTACAAGCCCCTTGCGGAGGCCAACGCGGTCAGCAAGCAGGACTACGACAATGCCGTGGCTGCGGCTGCGCAGAGCAAGGCCTCAACGGATACCGCGCGCATCAATCTCGTGTACACCCGCTTGTTATCGCCCATCTCCGGGCGCGTCGGGCGCTCATCGGTGACCGAGGGGGCTCTGGTCACTGCCGATCAGACAACGTCGCTGGCGACGGTACAGCAGCTCGACCCGATATACGTCGACGTGACGCAACCGATCGCCGTGCTGCTGCGGCTGAAACGCGAGCTCGCTGCGGGCGAGCTCGTCGTGGCAGATGGCAACAAGGCCGAGGTGCACCTGGCGCTCGAGGACGGCAGCCATTATGAGCTGCCGGGCAAACTGCAGTTCGCGGATGTCTCCGTGGATCAGACGACGGGGTCCGTGACTCTGCGGGCTCTGTTCCCAAACCCCGACAAGACCCTGCTCCCTGGAATGTTCGTGCGCGAGCAGATCGAGGAGGGGCACCGCATGGCCTTCCTGCTCCCGCAGCTCGCTGTCACCCATGATCAGAAGGGTGACGCCACGGCCCTCGTCGTCGGAGCGGATAACAAGGTCGAGTTGCGCAAGCTCGTCACCGAGCGCGCGATCGGAGACCAGTGGGTCGTGACCGACGGCGTCAAGTCCGGAGACCGTGTCATCGTCGAGGGTCTGCAGTTCGTCAAGCCGGGCGCCACCGTCAAGGCGGAGGAAGTGCAGTCGGAGGTACCGGGGCCGGCTCCTGCGAACGCGGCGGCCCCTGCGCGTACACCCGCTCCGTAGGAAGCCCGCGCACATGGTCAATTTCTTCATCGACAGGCCCATCTTCGCCTGGGTCGTCGCGATCGTGATCATGTTCGCGGGGATTCTGGCAGTGGTGACACTGCCGATCGCCCAGTATCCGAGCATTGCACCGCCTGCCATCTCGATCACCGTCGTCTACCCCGGCGCCTCCGCGGAGACCGTCCAGAACACCGTGACTCAGGTCATCGAGCAGCAGCTGAGCGGCCTGGATCACCTGCTGTACTTCTCATCCGAGAGCGATAAAGACGGGACCATGACGATCACCCTGTATTTCGAGCAGGGCACGAATCCCGATATCTCTCAGGTACAGGTGCAGAACAAGCTGGCGCTGGCCACGCCGTCGCTGCCGACGGAGGTACAGCTGCAGGGCCTGCGAGTCGCGAAGGCGACCCGCAACTTTCTCGTCATCGTCGGATTTGTGTCGACCGACGGCAGCATGTCGGGGCCGGATATCGGCGACTACGTCGCTTCCCACGTCCAGGATGCGATCAGCCGGACCGCCGGTGTGGGCGACTATCAGTTGTTCGGCTCCCAGTACGCGATGCGCATCTGGCTGGATCCGGCGAAGCTCAACAACTTCGGGCTGACACCGGATGACGTGGCCGCCGCCCTGCAGGCGCAGAATGTGCAGGTCGCCTCCGGCGAGCTCGGCGGGCTGCCCTCGGTCCACGGTCAGCGCATGAATGCGACGATCATCGGGCCACAGTGGCTGCAGAAACCCGATCAGTTCAGGCGCATCCTTCTCAGGGTAAACAACAACGGCGCGCGAGTATTGTTGGGGGATGTGGCACGGGTCGAGCTGGGTGCCGAAAATTACGCGATCAGCACCAAGTACAACGGCCTGCCGGCAACGGGACTCGCGATCAAGCTGGCCCCGGGCGCGAACGCTCTGGATACCCGCAAGGCGATCGACGCGACGCTCGAGCAGCTCCAGCCCTTCTTTCCCCCGGGCCTGAAGGTCGTCTACCCGTTCGACACCACGCCATTCGTGCGCATCTCGATCGAAGAGGTCGTGAAGACGCTGTTCGAGGCGATCGTCCTCGTGTTCCTGGTGATGTATCTGTTCCTGCAGAATTTCCGCGCGACTCTCATTCCGACGATCGCGGTTCCGGTGGTGCTCCTGGGCACGTTCGCGATCCTCGCCGTCGCCGGGTTTTCGATCAATACGCTGACCATGTTCGGCATGGTGCTCGCCATCGGGCTGCTGGTGGACGATGCCATCGTAGTGGTCGAGAACGTCGAACGCGTGATCGCAGACGAGAAGCTCTCGCCAAAGGAGGCGGCGCGCAAGTCCATGGGCCAGATCACCGGCGCTCTGGTGGGCATCGCGCTCGTGCTCTCGGCAGTGTTCCTGCCGATGGCCTTCTTCAGCGGCTCCACGGGGGTCATCTACCGACAGTTTTCGATCACTATCGTCTCTGCGATGGCTTTATCGGTTCTGGTCGCTCTCATCTTCACGCCCGCGCTGTGCGCGACATTGTTGCGGGCCGCACCGCAAGAGGGGGCGCTCGAGCACTACGGCGGGGTGTTCGGATGGTTCAATCGCAATTTCGAGCGCATGACGAACGGCTATTCATCGGCGGTCGAGCACGTCTCGCGACGGACGGGACGGTACCTGCTGGTGTATGTGGCGATCACCGTCATCATGGGCGTGCTGTTTGTGAGGATCCCGAGGTCGTTCCTGCCGGATGAGGATCAGGGCGTGCTGTTCTCACAAGTGGCGACTCCGCCTGGCACTCCGGTGGAGATCACCGAGCAGGTGCTCGATCAGATCCGGGCTCACTTCCTCAAAGAGCCCGGGGTAAGGTCGGTATTCACCGTCACCGGCTTCAGTTACGGCGGTCGCGGGCAGAGCTCCGGACTGGCGTTCGTGAGCCTCAAGGGCTGGGGCGCAGAGCGCGGCCCTGGAAACAACAGCGCAAACGCGATCGTGGCGCGCGCCAACAGGGCCTTCGCGGCAATCCGCGGTGCACAGGTGGCGGCGTTCGCGCCACCAGCCGTGTTCGAGCTGGGCAACGCGACCGGTTTCGACTTCGAGCTCGTCGATCGCGCCAGCGTCGGCCATGCGGTGCTGATGCAGGCGCGCGGCCAGCTCCTGGAAGCGGCGGCAAAAGACCCCGTGATCGGGCTGCTGCGCCCCAATGGACTGGCCGATGAGCCGCAGTACCAGCTGGACATCGACTGGGAGCGGGCGAGCGCGCTGGGCGTGTCGATTGCCAACATCAACAACAGCCTGGCCGGCGGTTGGGGCTCCTCCTACATCAATCAGTTCCTCGATCAAGGACGGGTGAAGAAGGTCTTCATCCAGGGCGACCTGGGCTCGCGGATGCTTCCGCAGGACCTCGATCGCTGGTACGTGCGCAGCGCCTCCGGTGCGACGACCACGTTTTCGGCGTTCTCGGCGGCGCACTGGACGTACGGATCCCCGAAGCTCGAGCGCTACAATGGCCTGTCGTCGCTGGAGTTTCTCGGCGCGCCTGCGCCCGGCCGCAGCAGCGGCGAGGCGCTGGCGGCCATGGAGAGGCTTGCCGCGAAAATGCCCAAGGGGATCGGCTATCAATGGACCGGGTTGTCCTACGAGGAGCGCCGGGCGGGCTCGCAGACACCCATGCTCTACGCCATCTCCCTGACTGTCGTTTTCCTGTGCCTGGCGGCGCTCTACGAGAGCTGGTCGATCCCTGTGGCGGTGATGCTGGTCGTTCCGCTAGGCATCGTGGGCACCGTGCTGGCGACGTTGGTGCGCGGCCTGAGCAATGATGTCTTCTTCCAGGTCGGACTGTTGACGACCGTGGGTCTCGCCGCCAAGAACGCCATCCTCATCGTCGAGTTCGCCAAGGAATATCACGACAACGGCATGGATCTGATCGAAGCCACCGTGACCGCGGGCCGGCAGCGATTGCGGCCGATTCTGATGACCTCACTCGCGTTCATATTGGGTGTGATGCCGCTTGCCTTGGCAACCGGTGCAGGAGCCGGTGGGAGGACAGCGATCGGCACGGGCGTCATCGGTGGGATGGTGACAGCGACGATCCTGGCCGTCTTTCTGGTTCCCGTGTTCTTTGTCTCGATTCGAAGCAGGCTCCAGCGCAAGCCACAGGCCCGCCCGGAGATGCCGCCTGCGGAGGGCCCTGGCTCGGCGCCAACCCCGGATCGGCCTTCAGGGGGCGAGTCGCCGGCATGAAGCGCGCCTGCCTCCCCAGCCTCATTGGTATTGTGGTCGGGCTATCGGCCTGTACGCTGCAGCCCCACTATTCACGCCCCGCATCGCCGTTGCCTCCGACATGGAACGGGAAGGCGGCAGGCTCGGAAGCCGCGGCGGCCGTGGCGGATCTGGGTTGGCGCCAATTCTTCCCCGACCCGGCGCTGCAGCGACTCATCTCACTGGCGTTGGCCAACAACCGCGATCTGCGCGTCGCAACGCTGAATGTCCAGGCGGCCCAGGCGCAGTATCGGATTCAACGCGCCGACCTGTTTCCCACCGTCGCCGTGAGTGGATTCGAGGAGGTCCAGAAGTATCCGGCCGGCGTCCTTGCCTCGAGCGCCACCGCAGGATCATCCGCTCGCGGCGGGGCTCCCGTCCCGGGGGGTACTACTGTCCGTCTTTATGAGGTAGGCGTCGGGTTTACCTCGTACGAGCTGGACCTGTTCGGCAAGATCCGCAGCCTGAACCGCGCTGCGCTCGAGCGATACTTCGGGTATGAGGAGACGCGGCGCAGCTCGCAGCTGACTCTCGTGGCTGAGGTTGCCAGTGCCTACCTGGCGGTACTGGCGGATGAGGCCATTCTCAAGGTGACTCGGCAGACCTTGCAGAGCCAGACCGACTCCTACGAGCTGACCAGGAAGAGCCTCGATGCGGGTGCGACGACCGCCCTGGCGCTGCGACAGGCGGGGACGACTGTAGATACTGCACGCGCAAATCTTGCCGCGTATACGCGGCAGGCCGAACACGATCGCAACGCCTTGATGCTCTTGATCGGCGTTCCCCTGCCGGCCGATCTGGCATTCAGTACGGATATCAACGAGGAGAGTCTGTCGGCGGAGCTGCCTGTTGGAGTGCCCTCGGAGGTGCTCGCCCGCCGGCCGGATGTTTTGGCGGCCGAGCACCAGCTGATCGCGGCCAATGCCGACATCGGTGCGGCACGAGCCGCATTCTTCCCCAGCATAACTCTGACCGGCCAATACGGTACCGCAAGCACGCAGCTCTCGGGATTGTTCAAGTCCGGCTCGACGGCGTGGACCTTTTCACCGCAGATCACTCTCCCGATCTTCGCCGGCGGCGCCAACGTAGCGAATCTCGACTTGAGCAAGGTCGAGAAGAACGTGTACATCGCGCAGTACGAAAAAGCGCTGCAAAGCGCCTTCAAGGAAGTCGATGACGCACTGGCTGCGCGTGGCACCCTGGACGAACAGCTGGCTGCCCAGCGTGCGCTCCTCGAGGATTCATCGGAGTCGTACCGTCTGGCCGACATGAGGTTTCGCAACGGCGTGGACAGTTTCCTGCCGGTACTGGATGCGCAGCGCGCGTTGTATGCAGCGCAACTGGGTGTCGTCAACCTGCAGTTGCTGCGCCTGGAGAATATGGCAACACTCTACAAGGCACTCGGTGGCGGCATGAAGGCCGACTCCGCTGCACCCTGAGCTTGCGGGGATTACGATGGTCACCTTGACGGTCGAAAATCGCGATTCCGTGCCTCCGCCCCTCTGGCGGCGGGCTGCCGCCGTGACCGAGTTCGTGCTACGCGTGCTGGCAGCCGTATTGCAGATCCTGGCTACCGTAGCCGTCGTGCAAGCCCTGGCTCCTTCCGTTGCCGGGATCTACTTCAGAGGTGTCGTGATTGCCTACGGACTGGCGGCATTGCTGCGTGGCAAGTACGACCTGTTCGTCGCGCAGCATTTCGTCGATCTGCGCAACTCCGGGCTGGGGCCGCATGCGCGGGCTGTGGTGCGTGGCCTGGGCATACGCGTCCTCATCCGCAGCGCGCTCGTCTGCGCGCTGCTGCTCGTCTTCACGACAGATATGGATGTGATGGATGTCTATCTGCGTCCTTATCTGCAGACGTATCTGCCGTTTGTGCTGGCGGTGCCGTTCGCTACTGTGGCGCTGTTTCTTGCCAGTACACTGCGTGCCGTCAATCACACGCTGGCGAGTGTCGTGGTCTCCAGCTACGGCATCAACGTCATGATCGTCATTGCGGCCGGCACCACTGCCATCGTCCGGCCTGACGCGCCGTTGTTCAGCGTCTCGTGGGGCTTTTTCATTGGTTGTGTGCTGGCCGCCGGCATGGGCGTGCTTCTGACCCGAAGAGTGTTCGAGCTCCCAGAAGGCTCCCAGGAGCTGAAGCTGGATGCCAAGGAGTGGCGCGACATCTACGCCTCTGCTGCTCAGAATGGTGTGACAGGCGTGGCTCTCGCGGCACTTCAATGGGGACCGATATGCGTGTTGGCCGTGCTCGGCACCGCAGTAGAGATAGCGCAGTACGCAGTCGTCACACGCACGGCACAAATCATCGATTTCCTGGTCCCCACCGTGGTTTTCATCCCCCACAGCGCAACGATCCGTTCCCGTCTTTGCGAGGCGATGCAAAGCTCGCGGGGCAAGCTTGCCGTCGACCTGTTGGTTTCCCTGGCGACGACCTCGATCTTTGTCGTCCTGGTCGCGGTTCTGACGCCATGGATCGTGGGGTGGTATGGGAGCGCCTACAGCGGCTTGATGATCCTGTTCGGAATCCTGTTTCTAACGCAGTGGGTCAATGGGGCCTGCCGCCCGGCACTGCGTCAGCTCGCCGCCGACTGGGATCTGCGTCGGATACGACGCATCATGTTCGTCAGCATGGCCGGCGCCATCCTGCTGAGTCTGGTCGGCATCGGGCAGTATGGGGCCATTGCGGCCGCCGTAGGCATGCTGGCCGGAGCCGTGCTGCTGCACGGTCAGGCGCTTCTGTCCGTGTTCCGGCGGGCTGGAGTTGAAGGGGCCCGGTAGAGGCGTCTCGTGTGATCACTGCGGCCGTTCGAGTCTGCGGAGGCTGACTCGCAACTGCGCGGCGATCGCGCTGACGGTCGGGGTTGCATCTCCTGAATACATCAAGTGCTCGGCCTCGCGAATGAGTCGATGCAGTGCACCGAGTTGGCTGCCTTGCAGCTCGTCGATTGACCATCTTCAAGCACGGGGACTCCACCTGCTCGATGTCGAGCCGGACCGAACGCTGTGAGAATCGCCTGATATCTGGCCGGTTGCGCCGATAGATAAATGTATTAATATCATTAATGTAGAATTGTATTCTAATCCTATTTCGGCAAAAACCGTATCCAGCGCATTGACGCGTATCTCGACAGAATTATGGGAATATGGAAATATGGGGGCGTGAAGACCACCCTAGAATTGCCGGATGAACTGATGCGGCGTGTGAAGCTGCGCGCCGTACATCGCAACCAGAAGCTCAAGGATGCCATCACACAGCTTCTGGAGATCGGCATGGCCGCTTCCACAGCTGCCAGCAAGGCGGCGAGCGCCCCGAAGCCGCTGCGACTGAAGGGTCGTCGGCCGCTGACGATTCGAGACATCGAGACGGCGATCGGCGGTGGTCGGGATTAGCGTGACCCTGGTCGATACCAACGTACTCGCTTACCTGCTGATCGAGGGCGATCGAACGCCGGCAGCCCAGGCCCTTTATGCGCGCGACTCGGACTGGCACAGCGAGGGTTTCATCATGGTGGAGCTCTCGAACATACTGGCGACGTACGTGCGCACGCAGGCGATGACGCACAAACAAGGACTGGCACTCCTGGCGAGCGCTCATGCGTTGATGCTGAGTCTGACGAGTCTGGACCACGCGCAAGCCCTGGAGACGGCAACGGAGTTTGCGATCTCAGCCTACGATGCCCGGTTCATCGCGCTGGCGAGGCAGATGCGCGTCAAGCTGGTCACGGAAGATGTCAAGCTGCGGGCGGCTGTACCTGCTTGGACAATCTCACTTGCCGACGCAGCCTGATCGGCATGGTCACGACATCGAAACCACGCCGCGACAGCTGACGGATGCATCGTGCCCGGCGGCCGCAGCCTTCCCGCATCGGATCGATTCGCCACACCCTCACGAGCAGGTTTGCTCGGAGGAGCGATCCTAGCGCAGCGGCCTGAAACGCCTCGGAGTATCCTAGCTACGTGTCCCAGCAAGCTCCTGGAGCCGACCTGTCATGAATGACGTGAATAAGACCGCATCGCCAGGTCCGGAGATCATCCAGGTGGGGCAGATAGAGATCCGGTACATACAAGAGGCCGGCAACGGCTATCAGATGGGCTGCTTCGAGATGAGAGTGCCGCCGGGCTCCAATGTGCCGCCGCCGCACAGCCACCCAAATAATGAAGAACTGGTGTATGTACTGGAGGGCGTTCTGCGCTACACCGTGGGCAGCGAGACGCGCGACCTGCGGCCGGGCGACACCATGGCGACGCCGCGTGGAGAGGTCCATGGCTTCAGTAACCCTCATTCGGCCACTGCGCGCGCTCTCATCATGAACACGCCGGACATCGGAGCGCAATACTTCCGCGAGGTCGCGGCGCTCATCAACACGGCTGGGCCACCTGATGTCAGCAAATTCCTCGAGATCATGCGGAGGTTCGGACTAGTTCCCGGCGCGGCTCACGGATCACGGTAGCGACCCGCTCGACATCGCGGGATATCTCCGGAGAGCCGCCTCACCAGCGCAAATTGACGCTCAGCGTATAGCTGCGTCCGTATGCGTCGTAGTTGTCGCTGACGGTCTGCGACCCCGTGCGCGAGTTGTAACTCGGGATTCTCATGGGGTCGCGGTTCAACAGGTTCGTGATGAACAGCGCGACCTGGTACGGGTGATCCTTGAAATCGCTGTCGTAAGCCAGCTTGAGGTTGGTATTGAAGTAGTTCGGCAGGAAATTGTTGTCGACGTCGACGCCGTTGATCCACGTGGTGTTGATCGAGGACACGCCGATCCACTCCTCCAACACCTCGCCGGTCCACGAGCCCGCCGTGTAGGCGACGGACATGTTGCCCTTCCAGGTGGGGTAGAGAACCGGACCGTTCGCGCCGTTCGGATCGAAACCGCCGTCGACGCGCACCTGCGGCGCGCCCGGAGTCGGAACGTTGGAGCGCTCCAATAGGCGAGCGGCAAAGCCCCGGATGGCCAGCGTCTGAGACACGCGCGGCAGCAGCGTGGGGTGCGCGAGGTACTGTGCTTCGAAGTCGATGCCTCTGACCTTCACCTGCGCGATATTCAGGTACGGGTTGAACACCCGGGTGAGGGTGTTGCCGGCGAGCGGGTCGCGCTGCACGTACTGGCACAGTACGGTCTGGCCGGTCCAGCAGTAGTTCACGATGTTCTGGATGCCCAGCTGACCAATCGCGTCCCGGACTCGGATGCTGTAGTAGTCGGCCGAGAGCTGCAGGCCGTCGAGCAACTTGAAGCTGGGGGTGAAGACCGCGCCCAAGGTGAGCGTGTCCGCCTTTTCAGGCTTCAGATTCGGGTTGCCGACCGCGACGGAGGTGATCTGGAAGGACTGGTTCGGCGCGCCGTTGATGCCGACGGGCGCCGGATCGAACACCGAGCCGCCCGATCCCTGGCTGTCGAAGCGCTCCGCGAACGTCGGCTCGCGCACGTCGCGCGACCAGGTGCTGCGCAGGCGCAGGTCGCTGTACGCCCGAAAGTCGAGGCCGAACTTGTAGGCCTCGACCGACCCCGAGCTCGAGTAGCGAGACTCACGGAATGCGAGATCCGAGTCGAGCCGCTGTCCGGTCGAGAACTTGAGCAGGGGTAACTGCAACTCGACGAATGCCTCCTTGACGTTGTAGTCCCCGGCGATGGGCGGCACGGTGGAGAATTGGATGAGGTTAGGGCTGCCGCCGGTGAATCCCGGCGGGATACCCTGGATACCGAGCTGGGGAGCATTGAGCGGAGGTCCGAGCGCCTCGACGTCGGGCGGGTACGGGGTCTGCACCAACTCCTCCTTGCGGTAGGTGACGCCGAAAGCGGTGGAGATGGGTCCCGCCCAACCGTCGACGAGCTTGCCCGTCATCATCGCCTCGCCGAAGTGCTGGTGAACGTCGCTGATCCCCCACTTGGCCTGGGTCAGGTAGTCGCGCGCCGCCTGCGACACATTGCCTTGGCCGAAAGCATCGAGCGGCACGCAGCCGCTGATGGTGTTGTCGAGACCCACGGGCGAGGCTATCTGCTGCCCGAGCTTGTTGAGATGGCCCTGGATGGAGGGGGCGCCCGCCAGCTGCGCGGGTGTTGGATTGTAGAGCTGTACGCGGCAGATCGGAGTTCCGTTCGGGCCCGTCACCGCATCCAGGGCGAGGAATTCGCGGTCCACGCGCAAATCGCCGAGCACCTCGGTGAATTTGTGCGAACGGCCCACCTGCCAGTTGATTCGAGCCTGCCAATCCGACCAGAAGTCGGCCTCGGCGCCGATATTCCACGTGAGCATCGTATGGACGTTGTGGTCGGTCTGGTCGTCGGCCCAGTTCTGCAGGCCTGGGATCTGACCGAGCTTGAGCATCTTGAAAGCGACGACATTCTGCGCCGTCATCGCCTGCTGCAGGGCGGCCGGCAGGAACGGGTTGCCGGAATAGATCGTGGAGTACCAGATATCCTGCATATGGGGCAGGCCGCGCTGGTGGTACTGGTTGGATTCGGACTGGCCGTAGAGCGCCTGCGCGATCAGGCGGAAGTTGTCCGTCACGTCGTACCTGAAGCCCAGGAACGCATTCGGTTCCCGCACCTCGGCTCCATAGGGACCCCCGGGGAATGCGGCATTGGCGGCCGCGTACTCCGGTCCTCCGGCCATCGACTGCGTGCCGCCCGCTCCGGCGCTGGGGGATCCCGGCACGAACGACACCAGACTCTTGCCGTCCGGCGTGAATACGTCGTTCAAATAGGAGAATGTGGGAACCGTTTTCGTTCCCAGGCCGGTGGTCGGCGACAGAGCACTGTAGGCCGTGTCGATACGGCCGTAAGGAGAGTGCAGCGAGGAGATCACGTTGGGCAGTGTCAGACGCTGCGGCACATTCGGTGTTACGCTCGCCGATATGTAGGCGGGGTTGCTGACGAAGCCCCAGCGCTGGAACCAGTCCCCCAGCTTCGTCGGGTCGCGCATGATCTGATCTATGCGGTTGTAGTCCACGGACCCCGTGACGTGCAGCTTGCCAAACCTCGCTCCGGCCGCGATCCCGAACTTGCGGCTGAAGCCATCGCCTTCCTCGGTGATTCCGGCAGAGGCGTTGGCCTTCAAACCCTCGAACGTACGATCCAACACGAAGTTCACGACGCCGCCTACGGCATCGGCGCCGTACTGAGCCGAAGCGCCGCCGGTGATGATGTCGACAGATTTGATGAGTCCGACTGGAAACACACCGACGTTGACGGTACCGCCGCGGTCGTCTTCTACGACACGGGATCCGTCCAGCAGCACCAGCGTGCGCTTGCTCTCGAGTCCTCTCAGGTTCAGGTAAGTGCCACCGGCGTTGCCGAACAGCGCACCGCTGCTGCGTTGTGCAGACTCGGTCTGGAATATCTGCGGCAGCTTGTCCAACTGGTCGGCGATCGACGCACTGGGATTGAGAGCCGCGAGGTCCTGAACGGCTACCGTCGTCACGGGGACGGGTGTCGTCATGCCGCTCTGCTGGCGGATGCGCGAGCCGGTGACTACGACCTCCGCCACGGCCGCCGGCGGGGTACTCGCGGAGGGCGAGGGCGACTCGTCCTGCGCGTGAGCGGACGGAAACCCCATCACGCTCAGGACGCCCAAGGCCAACACACGCGGGGCTCCGCGCCGAAGCGCACCACACCGCCTGCCACGAAAGACAAGTGCCGTACCGGTCATCGCTGTATCTCCCCATCATCCTTGCCAGTCGACGAGCCGTTTCGAACGCGGGATCTTCATGTCCCGTGCGTTCGTCAACGTGGTATTCACACTACTAGTTGCTGAGCGGCACTACAACAGTTTGTTACACGAAAATGATCAGCTCCGCGCTCGCTGACCGCCTGTGAGACGTTCGACGGGTCGTCGGCTCTCCGGCCGGCCGGATGGGGTGAAAAGCTCGCGTGCGCCGAGCGGGAGGCTTGTGAAAGTCACGCTTCCTGACGGGCGAGTGATGGGCTCGGGAGGGCCCGCACTCCCAGCGGGCAAGCGCGAGCACCTTGGGTAGCGCCTGGCTTCGTTGGGGCGGCACCTGCATCGTGCGTGGCGCAAGCCGAAAATTAGCCTGGCGGATCGGCAGCGAACCGCGGCGTCGCTCTGAGTGTCCTCAGTGCGGCGGCTCTAGTTGGTCGGTCATCAGCTCGAAGCTGTGAGTGTGATGCAGGACATGCCAGGCGATCGTCCCGAGGTCGCGCACCTGATCAAACAGGTTCGCTATCTCATAAGTCAGCAGAAACGCACCGGCATAGAAGATTCCGGGATGTCGCAGATGCAACCGTGCGACCGGGGTATAGAGAGCCGTGCGCACGGGCTCGCGATGCGACAGCCAAGTGACGCCAGCTGCAATTGCGACCGCTGCGAGGATGTCGGTCGGGTGATGTGCGCCGGTGTAGACGCGTCCGAAAGCGAGAAAGAGCGCGTACACGCACGCCAACGCGCCGAGCTTCCTGTCGATCGGCAGAATCCCGAACGCGAGTGTGAACCACACCACCGCATGGTCACTGGGGAATGAGCTCCACGTCATCAGGTTGGTCGGTTCGAGTCCCGGAGGGATCCGCAGGTGCAGCTCCGGCTCGAAGGCTGGGCGCGCTCGAAACGGCAACAGGTCCGCGAGCGTGCGCGCGACGATGATCCCAACCGTCAGCGCGCAGATCGTCGCGAACAGTCTCTGGTGAACCTCCAGCGCCTCACGTTCGCTCCGCACTGAGCGGAACCACAGGTACCAGATGATGGCGAAGAAGAGTGCACCCTTGAGCAGGTTGTTTTCCTGAAACTGGTTCAGGAGCACATCGAAGCTGTGCCAGCGGCCCGCGTACCGGTTCAGAAACAGGAGGATGTCCCGGTCGAAGGCGTTCATCGGTTCGCCGCACGCGAGGCCGGCAGACGGACTGGCTCGGAGGGTCGTGTTGCGGCGCACGACGGCTTGCCCGGTACTCTCGCCCCGGCTGGATCGCGCACGGGCTGTAGAGGCAGTTTTTGCACCTCTGCTGAACGGGGCACTGCTCAGTTTGTTCCCGGATGGCTGTAAGCAGCCAACGGAGCGAGCACGCCTCCACGCGTCTCTGAACGTCTGAATTTACGGCGGGTGAAGGCCGCGAGCCATCCGTCGCTCGCTCCGACGGAAATCGCAATAGCCAGCTTCCGCAACGGGAGCACGGCGGGACCCGGGCTCCAATTCGGTTCTAGGGATTAGAACCCCCCTGGGACACCGAGCTGACTCATGGTCAAACGACAACACTCGCGTCAATCCCGACCCGACGGTGCTTCGCCATGTCTGAAGTAGCCACCCTGTCCCCGGGGGCCACCGGTCCAGGGCCGAGCAACGGCATGACAAAACGAGCGACGCCACTGGCTCTCGGCGCTGATCGTCGCCTTCGCGCTCGGGTTCCTGCTGGCTTGCTACCTGCTGCCCCATCAAGTGCTGCGCGCGAGTTGCCCGCGGCCGGACGACCAGGGTCCGCTTCTGTCGAAGAACGGAAGCACCTCCGGTCATGTGTTCAAGCAACGCGGCAGTCCCGAAAAAATCGGATCCCCGGGGGAGGGAACAGGGGATAACACCGGAAGAGCCGATGCCCCTCCTGTGGAGGGCGGCGGTGGGGCCCGGGGGAGTGGGAGCGGTGGCGATGGGGACCTGGGTAGTGGGAAGCAGTGGCAGGCGCACGGCGAAGAGCAGACCTTTGGGCGCGACCAGGCGGTTCCTTTCGATACATTGATGGCGCATATCACTGATAAGCATTCGAGCGTCGACGCCGTTGGCCGCATTGCCCAGCAGGCCGGCGTCAAGACGCTGGTACTCTCGCATCTGACGCCCGCGCATGGCGTATCCGATGCGACCTGGCGCCGCGAAGTCGCGAAGGCCTTCAAGGGGGAGATTCTCATTGCCGAGGACCTGATGGTCATCTAACTGACGCCATCGTGGACACCCTGATTTTGACACTTCTCCTACTCGTGCCATGTGCCGTTCTAACGGTCACCGGGATGCTTGTTTGGCGACGCTGGCGCTCGACTGCGACAGCGATGATTGCGCTTGGATTCACTGCGACCTTCGTTAGCCTGGCATGGGGTCTGTTTGCGACGTATAAGACTCACGCCGTAGTGTCTGAATTGATCTCCGGGCCACCGGTTCAGCAGGACACCTTCTTCGTCGTGGCTCACTATCACCGCTTCCCTCTGCTGGGGGTACTGGGCATGTGGGCGGCTGCTGCGGGTACGCTGTGGCATGTGAGGCGACACCGCTGAGAACTGGCTTCCTTGGCCGCTCAGCGGCCACTCGAGCCCTAGCGCACGCAAATGCAGATCACCCCGTTCAGCGCGTAACCGTGACTTCGGATGCGCCTGGTCGGTTTGAGGATAGTCGCCGGCTGTCTATTCCCGGCAGTACTTGCATCAGGGCCGGTATTTGCGATATCCAGGAACTTTCGAGGCGCTTCATTCGTGATCAATCTCAGCTCCAACTACCCTTCGGCAGCCGGCCAAGAAGAACTGACGCGGCGGTACATGATCGAGGTGCTGACCGATTCTGCGCTGAATCTCTCCGCTCCGCGCCCGTACTTCGGAGATCCCAGCGATGTCGAATCGGTCACAGCGGCCCTCGTTGGGCCGCAGGTGGGAGTAGAGGGCTCGCGTGTTGCTCTTACGTGCAGTGGGCAAGCCGCGCTGGCGGCCGCTATTGCAGCCATCTGTGTTCGGCCTGGACTGCGCTTCGTTGCAGAGTCGTGGACCTACTCTAAGTTCATTCGTGCACTGGCCCTTTTCGGAGCCTCTGCGGTCCCGGTCCAGATGGACGGCTACGGCATCGTGCCGGGCTCTCTTGAGAGAGTCTGTGCGCAGGGCGGATTGGACGCACTGTACACCATGCCAACCTTCCACAATCCCCGTGGCACCGTCATGCCGGTTGACCGCTGCGAAGCGATCGCGGCCATCGCGCGTCGTCATGATCTTTTCGTCATCGAGGACAACGCTTACGCGTTCCTTGAAGGTGAGGCGCGCCGCAGTATTGGATTCTTTGCGCCGGAGCGGACGCTGCAGGTGTTCAGCCTCTCGAAAATGGTGTCGCTCGAGCTTCGACTCGGTGCACTGGTCGTGCCTCAGACCATCGCCGCTCGCGCGGCAGACTATATGTCTTTCGCCGGAATTTCTGCGCACCCTGTTGCGACCACAACCGCGGCCAGGATCGCACGGGACGGTCAACTACCGGCGCTTGCTGAGGCCAAGCGCGCTGAAGGGGCCGCTCGGTTTGAGATTGCCAGGGAGATTTTGGGCGAACGCGCACGATCATTACACCCGCACGGTTGGCATATTCTCGTGGCAACTCCAGACAACCTTCCCGGTACTCGCTTTGTCGAGCGCGCCCGGGTTGATGCAGAGGTAGCGATATCGCCCGCCGCCGATTATCGTCTTGATGGGCACGACGAACCCGTTGTCCGGATTTCATTTGGCGGCGAACGCGACGGTGCGGTCGTGGCGGCTGGCATCAGGCGCCTGGCCGTTCTCTTTGCTCAATAGCGGATAGTTGCGCTGGGGTGTGCATTTGCGACTGCCTTGTCACTGCGGTCATGGCTTCGCGGCCAGGATGTCATCCAGGCGGGCCGGCGATGAGGGATCACGCTCCAGGTGGGGATAGCGCAGTCCACCGTGGTAATCCACATGGGCGACGGAGTAGCGATCCCCGGTCTTCACGATGAGTTCGATCGGAGCACTCCCGGTTTGCGCGAGGCGGATGGCATCCTTGAGCACATCCTCTTCGTACGCGACTCCGTTCACGGAGAGAATCTGACCGCCTTCGGTCAACTTGGCCTTGAACGCGGGTCCATTCCAGAGGACTTCGCGGATCTGCCCCTTGGTGTCCTTGTCATCGAGAACCAAGCCGATGGAGTAGAGCAGGCTCACGCGCTTGCGCTGCTCGTCGCGGGCCTTCTCGAAATCGCTCGGCTTGTCGGTGTAAATGAGCCGATAACCGCCTCTCCTGAGACCCTCCAGCGGGGCGGGGCGGCCCACCGAGTCCAGGCGCTCCCGAAGGAATGATGCCCAGTCGTACGGCTCGATAGCGTTCAGCGCTTTGACGATATCGTCGAAGGTGTAGGTTACGATGGTGTAGCTGCCATTATCGATGCCGAAGAAGGCCTTCGCGAAGTCATCGAGCGAGCGTTTGCCGTTGGAGCGCTGCCGGATGAGAGTGTCGGCTTCCAGCCAGATCAACTCCCCCTCTTCGTAGTAATCCTCGAAGCGCTGCCAGTCGGTCCAGGACTGCGGACGGCGCGGGTTGATGATCTCATCGCTGGTCGTGTCCTGCACAGAGCGCCACTGGCGACCGGGCAGGACGTCGTAGTAGGCGGCCGTCAGCGCGATCTCATCCAGCGCCTCCTGGTGGGTGCGCAGGCCGGAGCGCGCCGCCAGGACCTGCCCCCAGTACTGAGTCTGTCCCTCGTACACCCACAGGAGGCCGTCCTGCATCGGGACGTTGTAGTTCGGTGTCCACAGGTCCGCCGGGCGGCGGAACTTGCCGTTCCACGAGTGGGTGTACTCGTGCGGCAGCAAATCCCGATCGTAGGAAGTCTTGTCCCACGAGGTAAAGGCGTCCGGGTCGGTTCCATTCTCACTGGACTGGTGATGCTCCAGGCCGCTCTGCTGGATCTGATCGCTCAGGGAGTACAGGAAGTCGTAGTGCGCATAGTGATGCGATCCGAACAGTTTGTAGGCCTGTTGCACCAGCGAACGATACGCAGCGAGCTGCTCCGGCTTGACCTCCAGGAATTGCGCACGATCGGCGAACAGATCCAGGTGAACCGGAATCGAGGCGCCGGGGTCGAGATCCAGCCGCGCCGTATAACGACCTGCATACAGCGGGCTGTCGACGAGGGTCTCCAGAGGCACTGTCTCGAAGGTGCTCTGGACGCCAGTGGTGCTCGCCGTCTCCAGCGCCGTTGCGAACTGCCACCCCGCGGGGAGTGTCAGCGAGACACTTGCGGGAATCCTACGGGTGTAATAGCCCGCCGGATAGAGAACCAGCTCGTTCCATTCGATCATCAGGAGCTCCGGGCTGGTCTCCATCGCTCCGACCTTCGGGCTGGTGGGCGCGAGATAAGTGAAGTCGATCTCGACCTGCCGGGTGCCGGACGGTGGATGGATGCGGAACGCCCACACGTCGGCGGGATCACGTGTCCAGGACACTTTCCTCCCGCCCGCCGTGATCTGCAGGCCAGCCAGTCTGTCGATCGTGCCCTCGGGGGCATGTGTTCCGGGCAACCACTGGGGATAGAGCAGCACCGTGTTGGGTCCCACCCCACTGAGGGATTCGCGCACGTGAATCACATTCCGGCTGACATCGGAGGCATCCACATCGAGATGGATCTGCCCGGGATACGGCCGGTCCACGGGTGGCTTGATCGGTGTGATCGGCGCTATGACGCTGGGGCCCGGGCTGCTCTGCGCCACCGCGAGGGGTGTTGCGAAAAGGATGCTCACCGCGAATCCGATCACGCCTGCCTTCATGGACGACCTCTGATCCTTGCCTTGACTTAGGGGCTTGCCCAAAGAGATACCTTAACATTCACGCCGTCTGCTGCTACGGTATTCCTCATGCGGTTGGCGGCTAACCGCAAGCGCCTTGTCGGACGAATGTGGGGAACCGACGATCCGGATTGGGGCCGTCAGACCGAGCACGCCCTGCGCAAGTTTTTCGGCGCGCATTCCGCCAGCAACAGCGATGGCATCGAAGTCACCTCTGTCTCCTGCCGATCGGCCGGTTGCGAAGTGCAGGCGGTAGTTCACATGACAGTTCCCGGGAGTGACTCCGATGCTACCCTTACCGGCCAGGGTAGTGGAGAAGATCCGCGGGAAGCCCTCCATGAGATCTCGCCAGCGGGTACGTCGCTGAAGCAGCAGGATTACATTGGCTCCGATCTAGGCGAGAGCGATGGCACGTCCGAGGGCGTCGGGTTCATCGTCTGGTATAGGCGCCTCGGGCGCGGTCCGTAAGCTCACTGTTGGTGGCTCACAGCTGGCAAATCAGTAGTTGGCGCGCTAGGCTTGCCCCGAACTCCCGGCATGCAAATGAAAACCATCGGCTGCATCGTTCTGCTGATATTGCCCGTCCTGGGCGGCTGCGCCAGTTCAAGCGGACTACGACAGGCTCATCAATGCACGCCCACGATGGACTCCAGCCAAACCGAGCTCAGCCCCGCAACGACGACACTCAAACTGGTCTCGATTTCACCGACAGCGGGCGCGACACTCAGCGTCGATACGGTTCTATCGGCGGACCTGGAATACACGGTGCAGGATTTTGAGCCCAGCCGATTCAAGATACTGGCGCAGTTTGATACCGACCGCTCCGGACGGACCACCGACGGGACTTTCAAGGCTTATCCGGTGCTGAAGAGCGCGGCTGGCAAGGTGCACTTCTGCTTTCCGATGACGCATGTATGGAGCCGCCCGGAGGTCACGCGTCCGTTTGTCGTGCGTTTCTATCTGAACAGAGAATTGGGTGAGAAAGGCCGCAGTGTCGTTATCGCACGAACGCAGGCTCTGGCCTTCGCCGCCACACAATGAGACTACTTTCGAGGAGAGTGACGTGCCGCTGAAGTCGATGATGATGGCGACGATTCTCGTGTTCAGCAGCGGCCTGTGTGCGGCGGATCAGCCGACCGCGCCCGCTCCCGTCATCGACAACAGCCGCGTGCTGGTCTGGAGCCTGCAGCTGAAAAAGGGAGAGACGGGCCCTTACACGCCGAAGGACCTCGACACGGTCGTGATGTTCCTCAAGGGCGGCCGGATTCGATCCGAGGCGCCCGATGGTCGCCACCGCATCGCGACGCGACACCCGGGCGATGCCGTGTGGGTGCCCAAGGGAGCTCCTCTGAAGGACACGCCCGTATCGGAGGGAACCGTAGAAGAGGTGGTCGTCGCCTTGAAGGATGCGTCGGTCGAGCCGTTGGTGAACTCGACCGGACTCCCGAGCGCCTTCCCGCGACCGGGATCGAAGAAAGTCCTGGAAAACTCCCGCGTGATCGTCTGGCAATACACGTGGCTTCCGGATCGACCCTCGCCGATGCATTTCCACGACAAGGATGTCGTCGTTGCGTTTCGGCAGGAGGGTGCCCTGCAGTCCGTGAGCCCTGCGGGCGAGCGGACCGTCAACACCTATCACCCTGGCGAGATTCGATTCAATTCCCGCAATCGCAGCCACTCCGAGCAACTGGTCTCCGGACGCCAGAGTGCGGTGATGGTCGAGCTGAAATAACTCCCCCGCCGCACGCCGCGAAAATAGGCGACCCGTTCGCGAACAACAGGCCCTAGCGGCTCGCGCACGGCGACCAACCACGCACACCCGAATCCAAGCACACCCGAATCCAAGCACGGCCATCGGGGCATGCGTCGGTCACCCCCTCTTCAGTGAGAATGTCCGGTTTTGAGGGAATCCCGCAAAAACAGACGCATCGCCAGTGCGGAGAGGCCAGCCACGGTACCGGCTGCGCGCTAGGGCTCGGTGCCGGAAACGACAAACCCGGCCCAATAGTAGGGATGAGCGTAGGGTTGCCGGCCGTTTCGGACCAGCGTTCGCACGAACTTCTGCGCCTGCTGCAGCGCAGTGGCCACGTCAGTGGGGTGAACAGCCAGCTCCTGATACATCGAGCGCATGAGTTGCGCAGTACTGGAGTCCTCCACGCGCCACAGGCTCGCCACCACCTGCTTGGCGCCGCGCTGTTGGACGATGGCGCTCAAGCCCTCGATTTCGCGCCCGTCATCCGTCCGCGCCCCGCCCATCGCCGTCTGGCATGCCGACAGGGTCACCAGCTCGAGCCCGGAGAAGTCGTACGTCGCCAGCGTATCCAGCATCAAACGGGAGCCATCGCCGAGGACGAGAAATGACCGCATGGCATTCCCGGGCCGCAAGCTGAAGTGAGTGCCCACGTGCAGCACAGAATAAGCATGCGGCGGGTGCAGCAGGTCCTGGAGGCGCGAGGCGGTGAATGCGGCGTCTGCGAATCCTTCTCCCGCGAGCGCGCCGTTCCCCATCGCGGCGCGCGGGCAGGCAGCCGACGCTGTGGTGAGGCCCGCGATGGGCCCATGCACGATGTAGCACAGCTCATCGGCCATCCCAGGCAGTGCATCGTAGCCGGCGACGGCTTGCGTGACCCCAAGGCCGCGCACGCTGAGCCCAGGGTCTGGGCCTGCAGTGATGGAGCTCGTTGAGACGGGAATGATTGAACCCGAGCCCGTTGCCGGGGTGGGCCGGGGTGCAGACGGAACCAGGCGAGCCAGCGCTTCGATGGCGTATCGGTCTGCGAGAAAGCCGTTGGAGCTCTTCAGCGCCCCAAATGGCACGTATCGCAACGGGCCATCGAGCCAAAGCAACAGCCGGGTGACCTTCTCCTTCTGAGCCGCGTCATCGAGCGGTCGCGCGAGTTTGTCGTAGAGGGCGAGGGCTGAAGCGTCGATCTCACCGCGCTGGCTGATCTGTTCGAGGAATCGCCCGATGTCACGCTGCAGTGCCTTCGCGTCAACCGGAACGATGACCTCGGACTGGCCGTTGCGAGTGGCAATGAGCAGGCGCAGCCGATTCTCGGTCAACAGGTAGATGCCGACGGCGGAATTCGGCGGCGCATGCTCGATCGCCCAGCGCAGACCCGCGGCGTCGATGCTCACCGTTCGAGGAGAGGCGTCCTTCTCGCGGGCGTTGGACGTGATGAATTTGCGAATCCGGCGTGCACGTGCCTGTTCGGCCTGCTTGGCGCGCTCGAGCAAGCTGTCGAGTTGCTTGCTTTCCGCGGGCGTGATGCGGGCAGATTCCTTGAGCCGAGTCAGGCGGGCGATCTCGCTGCCCAGGGCGTCATCCGTGGGGAGGGCCGCCGAGTAGCGGTCGTTGAGCTCGCGCTCGCGGTCATCCAGTGCCGGCCCGCCTTCAGGAGCGCGCCAGGCTGCATCCCGGGCAATGAAGTCGTACAGCTCCTGCTCCTTGAGCAGCTGCAATACCTCCAGCCCTTCATCGAAGCGTCCGGCCTCCAGGAGCCAGTCCGCGACGGTGCGATAGACGTCGATCTTGTCGTGCAGGAAGCCTCGATCGAATCTCTGGTCCTCACCGCTGAAGTATTGCCGTTGGCGCTCGATCTGTGCGATCGCCTTCTTGCCGAAGAAAATGGCGAGCGGCTCAGAACCCTGAGCTCTGAGCGCACGGCCGGCTCGGAAATAGGATCTCCACAGCGGATCGGGCGTACCGAGTCCCTCGGCCGCGGACACGGCTGTGATGGCCAGGGAGAACGCAGCGTCGAGATTTCCCTCGGACTGACTCAGTGCGCTCAGGTTGTCGTAGACGGAGGCGCGCAGGCCTGGGTCGACGCCGCGGGCGCTGGAGAGACGGGAGCGGGCGTCGCGGCAGTTGGACGGCGTTGGCGCTGCCGCTCGCGATGGCGTACCCGATCCCGGTGGTGTACCCGATCCCGGTGGCGTTGCCGGTTGCGACGGCGTTGCCGTGCCGATATCCAACCCACACAGCTCATTCACGACGCGGAGAATGGTGGGGTGCGCACTGGGCAGACGGCTGCCAAACAGCTGCAGTGCGCTTGCATACTCAGTGCGGCTCTGCGCTACATCGCGCTCCGTCGAAGCCTGTGCAAGCGTCGCCATGAGATAGCCCTTTTGAAGGGCCAGGGCGGGCTCGGCGCTGGCGGCATCCAGTCCAGAGTGCAGGGCTGTGATCGCATCGTCAGTGTTGCCGAGATCCAAGGCGAGTGCGGCCAGGCCGCGGTAGTAGGAAACGAGCGTGGGCAGCTCGACGTCCGCGCGACTCTTCGCGACGATGGTCCCCATTCGTTCGTACAGGTGCCACGCCGCGGGAAGTTGACCCAGAGCGCGGTGGATGTCGGCCAGACTCTGAATGGACTTCAGCAGGATCGGAGCGTCGGGGCCGAGAGTCTGCTCGCCGACCGCGACAGCCTTCTGGGCAATGGGCAGTGCCTCACTGGGGTTGCCACGCGCGTTGAGCAAGGCTCCCAGCTGCGTCAGTGCGGTGAAATGGTGTCGCTGCAGCGGTCCGTTGGCGGACTCCGAAAGGCGGATCGCTTCTCTCGAAGCGGCTTCACTGCCGTCGAAGTCATCCAGTCGCTCGAGGATCTGCGCGAGGAACACATAAGCGGGCACGAACTGGCCGATGCCCGCCTGCAGCTGTTTTTCGATCTGCAGTTGCTTTTCGGCGTGCTCCTTGGCTTCGAGGAACTTCTCCTCGCGGAAGGACAGATTGGTGAAGACGTTCTCGATCGCTGCGGCGGCCTCACTGACCAGATCGTTGTTCTCGGTCAGGATCGCGTGCGCCCTCTGCAAAGCGTCGCGGGCCGGGCCGAAATCGCCCAGGAAGAGCCTCACCTGTGCGAGACCGACCAGAACCTTCTGCAACTCGATCTTGCGATCTCCCGGATAGCGTTCGCGGATTCGCAGTGCCCGCTCCCACGCCCGGGCGGAATCGGCGTTGCGCCCCTGCCTCTGGTAGATCCAGGCATAGGCGACGTGGATGTCCGCAACCTCGGCGGAGGAAACGCCGTAGCGCTTCTCCAGAATGGGCTGAGCGAACTGCAGCAGTGGGATCGCCTCTGCGTACTGGTTCCGATACGCGATCATCGGCATGGTGAGTGAGCCCACCCACCAGGCCAACTCCGCGGAGTCCTCGCCGTACTCCTTGGCGACTCGTGGAATGGCCATGCACAGAATGGCTGTCGAGGCATCCGGATCGGTCTCGGCCTTTTCCTCGACCTGTTTGCGAAGCTCCGTGATGGGCGTTCTGAGGTCCTCAGGCGCAGCCGCGGTGGAGCACAGAGCCGGAAGCTCCACGGCCTCAGCGGTCGCGGAGCAGAAAACCAGCACGACCGTGAGGACTGAAACCGCTCTCATCAATGTGATCCGGGTGAGGTGATCTCAACTCTCAAGACCCCGTCCGCGGGGACCGGCAAGTGATGTCTCTGCAGAACGGCCCGAACCTGCGGGCTGATCGGTCTGGGCAGCTCGGCATCGACTCCCTGCAGTCCAAAGCGCTCATAACCGGTTGCCGCGACGCCGGCGGCTCGAAGCTCCGCGAGCAACTCATTCTTGAGGGTCGCCGGATTCGCGGCCTCGACAGTCACCACGCCATCGTGTGTGCCTCGATACATTTCCTGCTCGCTCCCAGTGCGCAGGAATAGAGTCAGACCGATTGCCATGAACGCTATGGCGGCGGCCGCAGCCAGCACTCTTGCGCCCGTCACCCATCCCGAGCGCCGCCGGAGTCGCGCGGAATCGATCAGTCCTTCGCGCTCGGCTCGTGCCAGCAGCTCCTCTTCCCTGCGAGCATCCTGCGCCGCCAGCTGCGGGTGCTGCTCCGCCGGCTGCAGTTGCCGTTGCCGAATGAGAGACTCGCGCAGCAGCTGCGCCTCGCGCGCTGCCGGTCGATTGGGGTCGGGCGTCGTTCGTCCCGCGAGGACGTCCAGCCAGGTCTTGTCGTCGTCGTCGCTCACTGTCTAACCTGCACCAAAGGCCAACTCATACCACTCGGCAAGATGCACGCGCGCGCGCTTGCGGCATTGGGAAATGAACTCGCGGGTCGCCGCCGGCGTGCGATCGAGCAGCTCGGCTATTTCTTCGTGACTGAGGCCGTCCTCGACGATCCACGACATCACCAGGGCGTGCGAGGGTGCGGCGCTCTCGAATCGTTCCCAACACCGCTTGAAGCAGTCATCGAGCTGGGCGCGGCGCGCCTCGTCATCCGGTCGCGGAACTTTCTCCTCGGACAGCTCGCCGATCCGGCGCTCCACTTCAGCTGCCAGCCGGTCCGGCTCGTCCAGCACGGCCTCGCGTTGGCTCTTGCGCAACCGATCGAGCAGGCCGTGACGCAGGATGGATTTGATCCAGGGCAGCAGCTCCGAGTCGCCCTGAAAAGTGGCGCAGCGCAGCCATACCTTGATGAAGGTCTCCTGCACCAGATCGCGCGCGGATTCGGAGTCGCGCAGGCCGCGCAGGCCCTCGCGGAACAGAATGGGAAAATAACTGCGGTCGAGCAGGCGCAGGGCCCGTTCGATCGCCACGCCTCCATCGCGGCACGCACTCATGAAGGCGTACCGGTCCAAGGAACCCCCAAGCCGCCGCTTGTTGTCGTTTCCCCATAGCGTACCCCAGGGCCTGCGCCTTGCAAAATCCACCACGTGAGGCTATCCGAGCCGCTCGCTACCGCAGCAATTCTTGGGATTTCCGTTACTTGCGCTCGTAGAGCCCATCCGACCTCTCTGTAGCCGCACCGATAGAGACGGTGCGCAAGGGCGAACGTCAGGGCAGGGGCCTGACGTTTTCGGGGCGCGTGCGTCTGTGAATGTAGCGGTGCACTCCCGCGGGGATAGAACAATGAACGAGACAGCACTCCGACCAGCGCCGGCGTCAGCCCTGACGCCAAAGGTTCCACCAGCAGCCATCCAGGCGAGCGCCAGGGAAGCGGTCGCCGCCGCGACAGCGCCACCCAGAGCGTTGCTCTGGGAGCTCCTCGTCACGGAGGGGCATGTACGGGCCGCACGTCTGCGCCGCATTCAGCCGTGGATCATCGCCACCGGACTGTTGAGTGTCTGGGGAGGTATCTGGGTCGCTCGGCTGGCGCCGGCCATCCAGCCGCAGACTTCCGTGGCGATGCGTATCCAGCAGCGGCTGACGCAGATCCAGGCGCGGGAGGCTTTCGCCTTCACGCTGTTATCCAGAGCACCGCTGCGCCCCGAGCAGCCGGATCGATTGGCTCCGGTCAGCCAGATTCCCGAAGTGGTGCAGGCGCTGCTGGGCTCGCTCAATGACTCGGGCAATCTGCCGGAGAAATCCGTGAAGCTGGGCAGGCTCGACCCGGATGCATTCTGGGCAGGGAACTGGCCGACGGAGCAGGTCAGCTACCTCGAGTCCGGAGGCACGTACCTGCTGGGCGCCTATGCGCATGTCGGCCCCAGTACATCGGTGCAGCCGGTGCGCTGGCTCGGGGCCTTGAAGCGGATTGACGGCAAGTGGCAGTACGCCTCCCTGGGTGGAACGGGAACGTACGTGCCGCCCGGGTTGCCGAGCACCTCGCCCCAATCGATCAGCCTCTCACTCGAGCCCTTCCTGCCGCCGCTGCCCAAGACCGAGTCCTCCCGGTAAGCGGCCGCGCTGCGACCAACCAGAGACAGCACCATGACCGACCTCCTGCAAATCCTGCCCATGAATCCCCTGACCGCGGGCCTCGCCGGACTGTTTGGGCTCATCGTGACGGTCGCCATCGCCGTGGGCCTGGCACTCGTCATCCGCTCGAACTTCCCGCGCTTGTGGCGCCTCATCCTCCAGGCCGTCAATCTCATCCCCGCCGCCATCCTGACAATCATCGGAGTGTTCGCGATCCCGCTGTGGTGGCTGATGAGCAAGCTCGTCGCCGCACTGCAGAAGCTGCTACCGATCGACAGCGGCTTCGCCCACATGATCGAGAGCTGGGCTCAGTGGGGAGTGTCCAAGGGCACGGTCACCTCCCGCAGCAATCCCTTTCCGGGGATGTTGGTGGCCGGGATGCGGCGCGAGGCGGCCGAGCACCTCTGGCCGGAAGCTTTGTTCCCCGACCTGTATCGCAATGTCCCTGAGGATGTCGTGCGCCCGCCTTATGACGATGGGCGGCTGATCGGCGGAACCCGGCTCGCCTGGCTGGCTGATCGCCACATGACGGCCGCCGCCTTGCAGTCCGCCATCCGCGTGGCGCTCACCATGGTGGTGCTGGCGTTTGTAGTCATCACGGCGTGGCATCTCTTCTCGATCTACGACGTCATCAAACAGATCGCCACCGAGCTGCGCGGCGGAGGTGTCCAGGCGGAGCAATGGCCGGGCCAGGCCGTAACGAAAGTGCCGACCTGGTGGGTACTGAGCTCGGGAGTCGTGGTGGTCGGGCAGGCGTTCGTGCGCACGCTCGGGGATCTCGTCACTTTCCTGCCCGGCACGGCGCTGGTGTGCGTCGGTCTGGGACTGCTTGCGATGCTCATGCTGCTGCACAACTGGCATCGACAGCAGAGTGCCCCCTACGAGTGGCAGTCGAAGGACGCCGAAGTTCGCTGGGCCTACCGGATCGAGACGCGCAATCTCATCCGCAGGACCTATCGACAACAGGTATTGCAAGCCACGGAGTACCTGCGGAACCAACCGTGCTTTCACGTCGGCCAGGCTTCAGGAATTCTGCGCACCCGCGGTGATCTTGCGGCGCCGGTGTCCGGTCAGCCCATGCGCGTCGATCAGGAGTCGCTGTTCCAGCACATGCTCGTGTTCGGCGGCACCGGCGAAGGCAAGACCACGGCACTGCTCAAACCGCTCATCCGCCAGCTGCTGCGACAGAAGAGCTACGGCATGTACGTCTGCGATGCCAAGGGCGTGCTGTGGAACGACGTGGCCGCCGTGGTTCGTCAGGAGCGGCCGGGGGTCGACGCCGTCATCATCGGTACCGGTGCGAATCAGTCCGGTGTGGATCTGCTGGCAGGCCTGACGCCGACCCAGGTGGCGGGCACACTGCGATCGGTGATGACCCAGTTATCCGGCGGCTCGGGCGGCGACACATTCTGGCCCGACATGGCGGCAACGGTTCTGCGCAATATGCTGAGCCTGGCTCGCGCCTACTCCTGCACGGAGCCAGGCAAGGCGGCCGCGCGCAAGGACGGCGCAGCTCCCTATAGCCTCTGGTGGGCCTATCAGGCGCTGCTGCGTCCCGAGCTGATGGCCGAGGCCATGAGCAGCGTCAGCGAGTGGGTCACGAAGGCGACCGAGAAGATCCGCAACGCCACGTCCGCGGCGGAAGTGGAGCCCATCAAGCCGCTCTACATGGCGATGACCAGTCGCGAAGTCTACGACAGCATCACCTATCTCGGCTCCACCTGGCGCGATATGGCCAAGGAGACCAAGTCGGGAATCGTCGCCAACGTCACCCAGCTGCTCGATGGATTTGCCGGGGCCAACGTGTTGCGCGAGCGCTTCGCCTCCGGCAACAGCGCGCAGACGATCTCGATCGCGGAGGCCCTCAACGGCAAGGTGGTGCTGAACGCGCTGTCCTCCATCGAGGATGGCTTGCCGGCCCGAATCGTCAATGTCCTGCTGAAGACGAACCTGTACCGCGAGGCGCGACGGCGCGAGGCGGCCTATCGCCAGGGCACGAACAAGGTGAAGCCCCAGGACCAGCCCTGCATGGTCGTGATGGACGAGGTGCAGGAGATCGTGACCGCGGATGTGACTTCCGGACTCAGCGACGCGACGTTCTGGAACGTAGCGCGCTCCACCGGAGTCGCCGGCATCTTCGCCACCCAGACAGTAGCAGGGCTGTATCAGGCGATCGGCCGGGAAGCGGCCACCAACTTCATGCAGCAGGCCCGCTCGAAGGTGTTCTTCCGCACCGAGGATCGGGAGACCGTGGAGTACGCCTGCTGGTGCGCCGGAAAGTATGAGCGCAATCGAGTCTACGACGACGGTCACCGCGAGAGCGTCGAATACCGCGCGCTCATCGATGGCTGGCATCCGTTTGCACCGGTGAACCAGGAGGAGATCATCAAGGGCGGGGCGCGGCAGTTCTTCCGCTCGGCCCGGGATCTGCTCAGTCCCGAGCGGATGGCGGTGGGGATGGCGCAGGCCTCACGTGCCTATAGCGCGGACACCCGCTTTGTCGCTGGCGACGATGCGGTTGCACAGGCTCATGCGATGCAATCGGCCGTGTGGCGAGCGGAGGACCTCGAGCGGGACTACCGCAAGAGCGGCAACGAGCTCGCCGACGGCGTGTCGGCTTCCGATCTGATTCACATGGGCCGCTGGCATGCCTTTGCGCAGGTGCAGCGCGCGGGCGCGGTTCGTCAGGACATCATTACGGTGGAACATGACTTCAGTTGAGCACTCCGGCCCTCGGTCGGGCCTTTCGTTACTGATGGGTTCTGTGCTCGTTGCAGCACAGTTGTCGTGGGGCGCGGCGTTCGCCGAGGGCAGCTTCTTCAAGGATCGCCCCGGAACCGCCGCCGAGGCGCCTCCTCAGCCTAAACCCGCGCCGGCCGCAACGGCCCCGGCGCCCCAGTCTCCCCAGGCGAAAGCGCCGGAGCAGGCGGGCTCTGCCGATCCAGCCGGCACGAATGCCGCACCGGCAGTGCCACAGTCGCGGGAATCTCCAGGCTCCCAGACCCCACCGGTGGCAGCGCCGGTGCCTCCTGTCCACAGCCCACCGCCGCGCTCGCCCTCGCCGGTGCCCGCACAGGCGCCTGACCAACCGCCCCCGGCGCCGGCATCCGCCGGTTCGGCCATGGTGTCCGGGCCGGTCAACGAGGTGTTGTCGACCGATACTTTCAGGGTCAGTGGACAGCAGGTGCAGATCGCGGGCATTCGCGGCCGCGCGATGATGCTGGCTGGGCTGAAGAACTGGATCGCCGCCAACGGCGGACAGCTCAGCTGCCGCCCTGTCGGGCCGAAATATCGCTGTGCAACTCCCAACAACAAGGATGTCGGGCTCATCGTTCTGGCGAATGGCGCCGCAGAGGTCGACGCCGGCGCACCGCCTGAGTACCGGCAAGCCGAGCTCCAGGCGCAGGCGAACCACAAAGGCATCTGGGGCCAGCGCTGAAAAGGTGTGAGCCAATGCCTCCTAGCTTCGAGGAGATGTTCAGGGACTACGATAAAGAGCTCGCGGCGGTCGAGCACCAGCGCGTCGATGAGGTGAAGACAGCGGAGAACAAGTGGGAAGCCCAGCGCCAGGGGGTGATGCAGCAGGTTGCGACGGCCGACGGCGAGCGGGCCATGTGGCTGCAGAACGAGTACGAGAGCTCCTTCGGCAACGAGGCGAATGAGATCGCGAAGATCAACAAGGACGCCGACCAGAAGAAGGAGGGGATCGAGGAGGACCGCAAGGCCAACGAGCAGGGACGGGTCGAGGGAACGGGCCTGAAGTCAGACCCGGGGCCGGCGCCGGTCCAGGGTGCTCCCGCCAACGTGAATGCGTTCGGGGTAGTACCTCCCGATCCTGCGCAACAGCCGGCCAACCCACCCGCCCAGGAGTCCGGGGAGTCGCCCGAGCGCGGCACGTTCATGCAGGACCTGGCCGGCGGTGCGAAGAGCTTCGCGGCCGATGCCGCATTGAATCTGGCCGCCATCGGGGTTGCCCTCACGACGCAGGTGCAATCGATCCTCGAGACCTTCGATCACGAGAGCGCCCTGGCGGCCTTGAATCAGGAAAAGCTGGCCGTGACCCGGGATGCCTCGGATATCCAGTCCGACTCGATCCTCGTCAAGCCACCGGTGGAGGAGGGGGATGTCGGGGATCTGGGAACCTACAAGCATACGGAAATGATCGAAGAGGTCGAGGCCGCGCAGGACGCCGTCAACGCCGAGAAGAACACTCCAGCGCTCGTGCAGAACGCGCCGCAGGAGGGGGTCGTCACTTCGGTGTTCGGGCTGGAATTGAAGCCGCCACCGCCGCCTCCACCGCCGCCGGCGAACGACAACGAGAAGAGCGAATCGAAGTCCAAGTAGGCCGGGCGAGCGGCAAGCAGCGGCGCGGCCGCTTGGAGCTGCAGGCTACTGCACCTGCCCGAGCAGCTGCGGCTTGCCGAATTCCACCAGCTGCGCGTGGGCTTCCTTGAAGTAGGCGCCCCAGAATCCCTCCAGTGACAACATCGTCTGCGCGTCGCGGTAGGTGCCGGCGCTCTGTGGATCGAGCAGGCCGGCACCGACTACGAATATGCGCACTCCCGTGAGGTCGGGGATCAGACCTTTATCGCGCACTTTCTTCAGCTCCGCCGCGGGATCGAGCTTGCGCACGCTGCGGTGCGAATAGAAGCTGCTGAGAGAGGAGTTCTCCAGCATGTCCGATGCCATCAGCAGGGTTTTCGACCTGGCCGTGGAGGGATGCACGACGTGGGTGGCGAAGTCATAAAGAGAGGCGAGGATGTCCGACCTGGCGATCTCGGCGGAGGCGCCGCCGAAGGACTTCTGCAGCGCAGCTTCGGAGATGCGCCTGGCGTAGTCGATCTGGTGTGTCATGCACAGGTCGAGATTGCGGAGCTTCGGCTTGCTCGTGTCGTCCCGTTCGGACTGGGAGAGGGGTGTCTCCGTTCGGCCCGCCACCACGATGTCCGTGTAATGGTCCCCCAGAAAGGCCGAAAAGGTCGCGATGGTGAATTGCGTGCTCGAGCGCATGTTCGTGCGCGTGGCCGTCGTGATCGTCTGCTTCAGCGATGCATCGAAGAGAGTCGTTTGATCCAGGAGCACGAAATACGCATGGCCGTCCTCGATGGCCGGTGGCGACAGGGACAGTGCGTGGTAGCAACTGGCCACGGCATCGAGCCGGTCGAGGGCCGGGGGAACTCCTGATGGGTCCTCCGCCGTCGCGGCAAACGAAGCAGACACGGCTGCTGCCGCGAGCAACATCGCCACATTCCGTTGAGCTCCGTTGGGCATACTCTCCGACTCAGTTCTGACTGCTGATGGTCGCCGGAGTCGGTGCGGGTCGCGCAGCGACTCGCAACACACCGTAAGGAATCCACTCGGCGGATCCTTCCAGGAGAACCCAGGTCTTGGGGGTGATCGCTCCCGCAGTGAACAGGTGATCCAGCTCTGCACGTGTCACGGGAAGCGCACTGGGGCGGTTCTCGTGATCCGTGAAGTGGTACTTCAGAATGGCCGGAGGCGGAGGAACCTCGGTGATCGGGACCGGCGGCAGCGCGGCAACCGGAGGAGCCGCCGACGTCTGCATCACGACCACAGGAGCTACGTGGGAGGAGGATGCGGCCGGGGGCTGCTGCACCGGCTGAGGGAGATCGCGCTGCTGGGTCTCAACCAGGAAGTCGAGGAAGCCCCTGCGAGTGAACTGCGGCATGGGCCAGCCGTTGCTCTCGCTCTTCGCAGTCATTCGCTGGCGCAGCGATTCGAGCTTGCTCTGCGCGATGTCGACGACATAGTCGAGGTGGTAGGCTCGGTAGTCGTCGAAGGTCGCGAAGCGTTTGCCGCCCGACAGGGCATAGGCCTTGGCGCTCTCTCTGCCGGCGAACCCCCATTTCATGCCGAACAGGATGCCCAGGATCTGCAGGAAGACGAACAGGATGGCGAGCAGGATGAAGGTCGTGAGGCTCGCCTCGTGCGCCAGCACTTTCCCCTCGGCGGTGGCCTTCTGGTCCGCCGCCGTCTGCGTGGCGGCGAGCTCGGCAGGCACTGCACCGAAGTTCGGGTCCACCTGGCCCGCGGACTCTTCGTTCTGCTCGTGCTCGAAGGTCTTGTTTCTGACCACTGTCGAGAAGCTGGCCACCGCGAAGATCGCGATCAGCGTCAGCACCGTCACCATGTAGGTCGGCTGGGCGCCCACCCGGTTGGCGAGCTGGGTGTAGGCGGGCTGGCCGTCATCCGCCGACTGAGGCCTGGCGGGGTCGTTGAGGCTCTCCTCCAGATCCCAGCTCTGCGAGCGGATCGATCCGGTGTTCTGGCGATCGTGGCTGCGCTCCTTCAGGGCGTGCCGGATGGTGTTGGAGCGATACAGCTCGTGGCCGGCGAAATGGGTGAAGGCCACGAGGATCACCGAGAACACGAAGGCCAGCCCGTAGCTGAACTGAACCTGGCGGTTCTCGCTGGCTCCCGGGACGCTCCAGCCGGCCAGTACGTAGCTGAAGCCGAGGGCTTCCACGAACACCAGCCCCGCGATCAGGAGCCAGATGCCCAACGGCAAAGGCCGCCGTCCGGAGTCGCCCGCCTTCTTCAGGTAGGTCTTGCACTCCAGGAACTGGCGTCGATCCTTGACCCGCACGAATCTCTTGTAGTCGTTGCACAGGGTTCGTTCGCTCTGGTGCCAGTCGTCCGCGGCCTGCGGCGCTCGATGCACGCGGGCCAGACGCGCGAGCTTGCCCAGCAGGGGAATGCTGTACCAGAGGTTCAGACACCGCAGGCTGATGCGGTCCCAGAACCGTATCGTCAGGATGAGGATCACAAAGGTCGTGGCGAGAATGGAGAGGAGCTCGCGATACTCACCGAGGAGTCTGGCCAGGGATTGCGACATTGTTTATTGCACCTGCAGACGTTTGGGCGTGTAGGGAGCAGTGAAAATCTTCCGGTCGCGCTCGTAGTAGAGGTTGCCGAGCTGGGCATCGAGTCCCCCTTTGGCGGGGACGACGATATCCAGGCACCGCAGCGCGGGTTGCTGTACGAACACGCGGTACAGGAGCGCTTTCTCACCCTCGTAGACTTTCACGCGCGAGTGAGCCGTCAGGTTGGCCGTCATGTTGCCGGTGCGGTCCATGTCCCGGTAAACGAGGACGTCCGGCTCGCTCACCGGCGTATCGCCGTCGCGCAGAATGGCGACGTGGTTGAGCCCGATCCCATGACCGTTGGTCGATCCGAGCCAGGCGGAGTCGTTGAAGCCGGGCAAATACTCGCGTGTCTGGTAGGCCGGCAGGGCCAGGCCGGTGCTGAGTTGCCTGGCAGGCAGGGGCCGATCCAGGTCAGGAGCGTCGCGAGTACAGGCGACCGCATAGATCGGCTCATCCTCAGCGACGGCGCTTTGGATGAATCCCCAGCTTCCCTTGTCGACTTTCGGCCGGCCGAGCGCCTCCGCAATGGCACTCATGCGAGCCGGAGCCGGTGCGCCCCCGAAGTCGATGGTCAATGGAGGCGGGGACGCCGTGATGGCAGGCCCGGACGCGCGGGGCGTCGGAGTCGGCCGGTCGGCTCGCGGCCTCGCAGGTGTCGAGGGCGGGGCCTTTGCCACCGGCACGTCCTCGAAGTCATCAGATCCGGCGGCGTGCTGAGCCGGTGCAGCCAACGGCACGGATTGCGGCAGCGGCCTGAACAGATCCGGATTGGGCTCGCGCAACGCCAGGTATTGGGCAACATCCGAGCCGGGCGGCAACTCGATCACCTCTACGCGGCGGTTGCGGGCCCGGCCCTCCTCGGTGCGGTTGTCGCCCACGGGCAGGCTCGATCCCGCCCCCTGGTAGTAGATCCGCTCTGGCGACACGCCCGCGACCCTGAACACCTCGGCGACCGCTCGCGCGCGCTGCTCGGAAAGCGATGCGTTCGTGGCGTCCGATCCGGTGTCGTCCGTATGACCGACGAGCACGATCGGAATCCGATCCCAGTCCTTGCGCAGGGCCTCGAGCGTCTGCGGATCGTTCGCTCGCTGTTGTTGCTCGGCTGAGAGGCTGCGCGCGAGACTCGCCTTCTGAGCCTCGAAGGTGTACTGCCTGGCGATGGCGGTGAAGTATTGCTGGGCTGGCGGGGTCAGCGCTGCCGAGCCGGGTGCGAAGTGTCCCAGCCCGGGCAGCGTCGTGACACTGACAGTGGCTTCTTCATTCTTCGCGTGCGCCGGCTCGCTGGAGGCCGGAGGCCGCACGACAGTGACCTCCTCGAATTGCGCGTTCAATTGACTCCGCTGTGCGATTTGATAGACCTCGCATCGCCGGCGGGCCGTATCGGCGGCCCACGTGTACCCGAGGATGCTGCCTGCGACGGCGCAACCGGCGCTGATCCGATTCTTGTCAGCGGTGCCCGATTTCCTCGCCAGGACTTCACTCGCCAGGCGGCACGCCCCAAATCCGATGACTGCGCCCAGGGCACCGCCGCCAACGGCGCTCAGCCGTTGGCGGCTCAAGTCGCAGGGGTTCGGGACGGGTTTCACCTCGGTGACATGCAGCGTTGCCGGCTGTGCAGGGCTGGCGGTCCCGGAACGGCTCTGAGGGCCCGTCTCGCAACCCGCCAGAAGGAGGCACATCAGCCCGACGGCGACTGGGGCTCGCATACTGCTCTACGCATTTTATTGTTGGCTGCGTAGATAGACGCTGGGCTTGGAAAAACGTCAGGCCCGCAGCCGCCGCGCTGCGGTTGCCGGTGCGGAACCACCCGTACCCGGGTGCGTTAGCCACTGTAACGGAGCTTTGCGGAGATCGCCCATGAGAGGCATAGCGTTTCCTCGCCTTTGGCTGGGCGGGGTGTTGCTGTTGTTCTCGGTTGCGGGGCTGGCCGAGAACGCCGTCACGACTGATGTGGCAAGCATGCGCGCGGGTCCGGATGACTCCTATCCCGAAGTGGCACAACTCGATCCGGATTCTCCGATCCAGGTCATGGGCTGTCTGGATGACTGGAGCTGGTGCGATGTGGTCTTCGGCGACGATCGGGGCTGGCTGTATGCGCCCGACATCAGCTACGGGTACGAGGGAGGCTACGTTCCCTTTTATGCCTATGCGCCTTCGTTCGGTTTGCCGGTCTTCACCTTCTCAGTGGATACCTACTGGAGCAGTCACTACCGCGATCGCCCATGGTATGCACGGCGCGATGAATGGGTTCACCGCGATCTGCACCATCGGCGGCCACCCGGGCCCGCGCCCAGCCACGCTCGACCGCCACGCGAGGTCGTGCGCACTGAAAGGCCGCATGGCGGTTCGCGTTCCGGTGAGCCACCGATGCATCTGAGCAGGGCAGAGCCAGGTCACAGCGACGAGGATCGCGCAGCGGCAGGCCGTCCGCCGGACGCAGGACATGCGCCGGACCAGCGTCGATCCTCAGAGGCGCGCCCGCAGGAACGGGTTGCACCACCGCCGCATGAGGACCATGCGCCGGCCCCGCGTGATGAAGAGCACGGAGCTCCGCCAGCCGCGGAGCACGCCCCTCCGCGACCAGAGTCGAGGTCGATGGAGCGGGCAACCCCGCAGCATGAAGAACAACACTCTCATCCTGGCGAGCGGGCACCGCAACCTCAGCGCGCGGAGCCTCACGGTGGAAGACCTGAGTCACCGGCTCACAAGGACGAGAACGACCACCGCGGTTGAGAACGGGCAGACGCGCGGCTCACCGCATGTTTGAGGCGGTATGGCGCGTGGGATTGGGGGCGTAGCGTGCAACCGCGCCCGCCGTGTGTAACACTGCGGGCGTGAAAGCCTGGTCAACATGGTTGTCCATTCTTGCCGCGGCCGTCGCTTTCGCCCTCATCGTGCTCATGTTCGGGGACCGCAGCTGGCCCACGCATCAGATCCTGGGGTTCGCCATAGCGATCCCCGCGTTCTGCCTGTGGGTGTTGGCGCGGGTGCAACTCAGAAAATCGTTCGCGGTCACCGCGCAGGCCAAGGAGCTCGTCACCCATGGGCTGTATTCCCGGCTGCAGAATCCGGTCTATGTTTTCGGGGCGCTGCTGATCGTTGGGCTGATTGTGCTCGCCGGGCAGCCGCGGTTCTTCCTGTTGTTCGTGATTTTGATTCCCCTGCAATGGACGCGCATCCGCAATGAGCGGCGTGCGCTGGAAGAGAAGTTCGGCGAGACTTACCGCGAGTATCGCCGACGCACCTGGTTTTGAGGGCGCCGCTACCGCGCCTCGTGCCCCAGGCTCACTCACGTGCCTTCGATTGGCGGGCGGACCCTCCCGCGTTTGTAAATTTCCGGATCGATTTTCTCCATGTAGCGATCGATGTTGGTCGCCGCCGTGAAACCGGACGGGCGGTATAGTTCGTGCGCATCCCGGGTGACGAGCATCCAGCGGCGCAGCCCTTGCAGTTTCGGGTGTTCCGTGGCCATCGCCATCATGCCCTTGGCGAGCCCGTGCCCGCGATGTCCCTCGAGCACGTAGACATCGCAGACGTAGCAGAACGTTGCATAGTCCGAGATGAAGCGCGCAAGCCCGACCTGCGCGCGGCTCGCATCGTACGCCCCGATGCACAGCGATCCCCGTACCGCGCGCTCCAGTACGTCGATGGGAATCTGTTCGGCCCAGTACGAGCGTTGCAGATAAGCGTGCATCGCGGGTAAATCGAGCAGGGAGGGGTCGTCGGTAAGCGTGTAGGGCCCGAACGAACGCCTCAAAAACGTATCCACGACGCCTCCCGTTTGCATTGTATTGCCGGTCGATTGTACCGCGCCGAGGTCCCGGTCGAGTCAGGCGCTGCGGCAGGCACAAATCTGGCTCGGCCCTGGGTGCGTGTTTGAGCCCGTGGGTGATTGACATGAAAGCATCAAGCCCCGCCGAGGTCGCCGCAGTTGCTTCCGACACGGGAGCGCTCGCGAAGAGTGTCGCCGGCGCCGCCAGCGCCGCTCACTCCCCAGTGACGCGTCTTGGGGAGGCCGCTGCAGCGGCCAAGATCGGGGCGAGGATGGTTCCGGCCGCCTGGCGCCTGATCAGACGCCGGCCCTGGAGTGCGGGTCTGGGGGTTCTTGCCTTGATCGCCGGCGTCTACCTGCTCGTGCCCCGCCTTCGCTCGACCCAACGGGGGCGAGTGCTGAGACCTCCTTGAGCGCAGCGCACATGTGCACTAGCGCCGCCGCCGGTATAGCCGCTGGATCTGGTCGGGCATGAACGCGGACGCGCAGAAGCGGGGACGTGAGGCGCGCCAACCGCGGGACATTCCAGCCCGTGGATGGTGGGATATTCTGTGGCGAGTGTTCAAGAGATTGGGCACTGACAATGTCACGCTGGTCTCCGGCGGGCTTGCCATGTATGCCCTGCTGTCGGTCTTCCCGGGTCTGGCTGCGGCCGTATTCTTCTATGGGCTGTTTACCACGCCGGCAGATGTAGCCAAGCATCTCAGCGTCTTTTCCGGAATGCTGCCACCGGGCGTATGGGCCATCTTCAACACACAGCTGCAAGCCTTGACCCG
>Ga0157370_10000580_pt1 | contig 45646 bp, 35 predicted proteins | sample C35metaG_FD_113463 | JGI IMG/M metagenome (GOLD analysis project Ga0157370, IMG submission 113463) | Corn rhizosphere microbial communities from Kellogg Biological Station, Michigan, USA - C3-5 metaG | ecosystem: Host-associated > Plants > Roots > Rhizosphere > Soil | place: USA: Michigan...
CTTCCGCTTGATTAGCTCTTGATAGTGACTGATGGCCTCAAGTAACGAATCAACCGGCCAAGCGCCGTTTAGTTGGGGGCGCACCAGCGCGTTGGCAGTCGCCATCGCTCTGCACTCGTTCGCTTTCCTTGTGCTTGTTGCGCCTATGGCGCCGCCCAAGACGCAGGAAAAGCAGAAGGAGAAGGTTGTGCAGGTCGATTTTATCGAGCCGCCGCCGCCCCCGCCCCCTCCGCCGCCGCCGCCGCCGGAACCACCCAAGCAGCCGCCGCCGAAAATCATTCAGCAGGTGAAGCCGCCGCCGACTCCGCCGCCGCCGGCTCCACCGCCGCCGGCAGTTGAAGAGGCGAGCTCGAACCCTGTTCCGGCACCGCCGCCGGCGCCTCCCGCGCCGCCAGCTCCGCCGGCAGATATCGCAGCTACCGCGGATATGTCGTACCGTCAGCGTAACCCGCCAAAGTATCCGCCTCAGGCGGTGCGTCAGCGGCACGAAGGTACGGTGGTACTTCTGGTTCTCGTTGGTGTCGACGGTTCGCCGAAGGATGTCAAAGTCGATCAGTCGAGCGGTTTCCGCGAACTGGACAAGGCAGCAGAAGACGCGGCCAGGAACTGGAAATTCAACCCGGGTAAACGAGGCGGCCAACCTGTAGAAGGCTATGCACGTGTCCCCGTTACGTTCAACCTAAACCAGCTGTAAGCCCCCACACTTACATCTTTTAAGTTCACGCTTGACTTCCCAAGGGTAGCGTTATGTTGCAAGACACCTCCGCTCAGCCTGCACAGCCAGGTCAAAACTCCAACGCCGACGCCCTCAAGCAGATGGGCTTCGATCACCTTATCCACAACTTCGATCCGCTCGGTTGGATCGTGTTCGTGGTGCTGGTCGCGATGTCCGTGCTCTCGTGGTACTTCATCGTCGCCAACTTCATCCGTAACAGCATGGTGCGTGCGCGCGCCGACAAGGTCATCCAGGGCTTCTGGAACACCTCGTCGACGCAGGAAGCCATCCGTATGCTCGAAGAGCAGCCGAAGGGCGAACCGTTCTCGAAGATCGCGCTCGACGCCGCTTCGGCCGTTGCTCACCACCAGCAGGCTGCTGGCGGTCGCCTCGCCGAGACGCTGTCGCGTTCGGAATTCATCGACCGCGCTCTGCGCCAGGCCGTTGCTCGCGAGAGCCTGCGTCTGGAAGGCGGCCTGACCCTGCTCGCCACGGTCGGTTCGTCGGCCCCGTTCATCGGTCTTCTCGGTACGGTGTGGGGTATCTACCACGCGCTTATCGGTATCGCCGCTTCGGGTTCCGCGTCGATGGATAAGGTTGCCGGTCCCGTCGGTGAAGCTCTGATCATGACCGCGTTCGGTCTGTTCACCGCTATCCCGGCCGTGCTCGCATACAACTTCTTCATGCGCTCCAACCGCCTGACCTACGCCAAGTTCGACGAATTCGCGCACGACCTGCACGACTTCTTCGCCACCGGCGCTCGCGTCGAAGGTACGGCGCCGGTCGTCGTCAAGAAGTAAGGAGCTGACCCATGGCTATGTCCAGCGGTGGCAACAGCGGCGGTCCGATGTCAGATATCAACGTCACGCCGCTCGTCGACGTGATGCTGGTTCTGCTGATCATCTTCATGATCACGGCGCCCCTGATGTCCCATAAGGTCCAGATCGATCTGCCGAAGGCTAATCCGAACGTTAAGGATGACACCCCGGTGGAACCGATGGATCTCGCGGTCAAGCCGGACGGTACGTACTTCCTCAATGACGGTGAAGTCAGCGAGGCTGAACTGAAGGCTCAGTTCGCGGTTGCGGCGGCGAAGTCGCCGCAGCCGGAACTCCAGATCCGTGCGGACCGCACCACCGAATATAAGGTGGTGAAGAAGATCCTTGGCGATGCCAAGGAAGCCGGTATGGTCCACGTCGGCTTCATGTCGACCGGCAAGGAGTAACGAACATGGCATTCAGCTCAGGCAACTCTGGTGGTCCCATGGCGGACATCAACGTGACGCCGCTCGTCGACGTCATGCTGGTTCTGCTCATCATCTTCATGATTACGGCGCCGATGCTGTCGCATAAGATCAAGATCGATCTTCCGCAGCCGAACCCGAACGTGCAGAACCCAGAGAATCCGCCGGATCCCGTCCGGCTGCAGATTCGCCAGGATGGCTCGCTGTACTGGAACGATACGCCGGTTGACGAGCTTGGCCTCAAGGCCCAGATCGCGGTGATCGCCACGCAGTCGAACCAGCCGGAACTGCAGATCGACGCGGACGACGCGGCACAGTACGAGGTCGTGGCTCGCGTGCTTTCCGACGCTAAGGGCCAGGGCCTGACCAAGATCGGTTTCGTTAACTCGAACTGATCCACGGTCTGTCCGGTTAGACGAAAAACCCCGCCATTCGGCGGGGTTTTTTTTTGCTCCTGTAGGGAGCCAGCCCTGCTGGCGATTCCAGCCGCCTCAGGACAAGATCTCGAGATAAGCCTTCACCGTATTGGTAAGCCCCTGATACAACGCCTCACCAATCAGCGCGTGCCCGATCGACACCTCGGCCAGGCCGGGAATCGCCGACTTGAACGTGCCCAGGTTTGCCTGGCTCAGATCGTGCCCGGCGTTCACGGCGAGGCCGGCCTGCTGGGCACGTTGCGCCGTGTCGGAAAACGCAGCCAGCTGCTTCCGCGCATCGCCCTCGGCAAACGCTTCGGCGTACGGCCCGGTATAGAGCTCGATCCGCTGCACACCGATGGCTGCCGCCTCGGCAAAGCCCTCTCCCCCGGCGTCGACGAAGACACTGACACGGCAACCGATCTCGCGAAACGCCGCGACGATGGGCTTGAGCGTCTCGATGTCTTTCGTCAGATCGAAACCGTGATCCGACGTGATCTGACCGTCGCCATCCGGTACGAGTGTGACCTGATTCGGCCGTACTTCCCGGGCGAGTTCGAGGAGACCCGGGTAAGCGCCGCGTGGGCCTGCAAAGGGATTGCCTTCGATGTTGTATTCGACGCGTCCCCGCAACAGACCGGCGATGACACGGACATCGGCTGGCGTGACATGACGCATGTCGGGCCGCGGATGCACGGTGATGCCGCCGCAACCTGCCTCGATGCAGGTGTGCGCCGCGGTGGCGATATCGGGCTCGTTGCCGCCGCGCGAATTGCGCAGCACGGCGATCTTGTTCAGGTTTACGCTGAGTAGTGTCATCGACCGTCCAAAAAAAAACGCACGCCACCACTGCGACGTGCGTAATGACTGTCTTCCCAGCATAACTCGCCACATCCCTGTGGCGCACTCCACGGTCACGCACACACACGTAACTGAGACACGGCTCGCGGGGAAAAGGTTCAAAGCGCAGATGTGAAGACGCGGATCGAGCGTTCACCGCCGCGCCAGGCCACCGCGGCGACCGTTCCGTCGGCGAGCCCGAGCGGATGCACCTGCCAGGCCCGCGCGGGTGCTATGTCGCCGTCGAAGTCCTTCGGGTGCGTGCAGTTGCCGACGATCTCAAAGGCCGCGCGATGCAGACCGTAGGACAGGCCGCCGCCGTGGGCCTTTAGCACCGCCTCCTTTGCCGTCCAAAGCGCGAGGAAGGCGGACAGCAGGTTCGCTGAAGGCAGCGTCTCCAGCCATGCCGTCTCGCTGGCCGCGAAGAAACGACGCGATAGTTCGAGCGCCCGGGCACGAGGCCGGATCGTCTCGATGTCGACGCCGACCTGGAAACCGGCAGGACCCCTTCCGACCGCCAGAACGGCCACGTCACCGCTGTGCGACCAGCTGAAACCAAGGGTATCGAAGGGGGCGGGAAAATAGGGCTTGCCGTGTTCAGCGCGCGCGATACGAGGCGCGGCTGGGCCGGCGTATGCCGCGAGCAGTTCGGCGAAATGAGCCTCACCGGCACCACCGGCCCATGACCCATACCAGATATGGATCTCATCATCGTGCAAGGGAGGAACGGATAGTGGCGACGTCATTCCGACGATGCTGCTTCGTATCGGGCGTTGGAGCAAGTCCTGCAACGGTCGCCGCAAAGCCCTAGAATCGACCTGTGCAAACCGGGGAGCACCATTCGTGATCGCAGGCTGGCTTCTGCTGCTGGTGGCCCTTCTGTACGTGGGGCTGCTGTTCGTCATCGCGTACGTCGGTGACCGGCGGCCACTGTATCCCCGTCAGCCCCGACTGCGCCCGCTCGTCTACAGCCTGGCGCTCGCCGTCTACTGTTCGTCGTGGACGTTCTATGGCGCGGTCGGCACCGCGGCGCGGTCCGGCCTCTCCTACCTTCCGATCTATCTCGGTCCGCTGTTGCTGTTCGTCTTCGGATTCGGCCTGCTTCAGCGTCTCGTTCTCGTGGCGCGCGAGCGCAACATCACCTCGATCGCCGATTTCATCGCCGCGCGTTTCGGCAAGTCGCACGGTCTCGCCGCGCTCGTCGCCATCATCGCTGTCGTCGCGATCATTCCGTACATCGCGCTGCAGTTCAAAGCCGTGGCGATGTCGTTTGCCGTGCTCGGTGCCGGTAACTCGGCATGGTGGTTCGGCGACACCGCGTTATGGTGTGCCGCCCTCCTCGCGGTCTTTGCGATCCTCTTCGGTACGCGCAACATCGACGCCACGGAGCACCACCACGGCATGATGCTCGCCGTCGCGGTGGAGTCGCTGGTCAAACTGCTGGCCTTCGTCGCCATCGGCATCTATGCCTGCATGCATGGTCCCGGATTGCAGGAAACGCTTCGCGCGCCGGTGCTCCAGATCGAGAAAGGCAGCCTGCCGCCCGGGTTTGTCGCACAGACCCTGCTCGCCTTCTGCGCGATGTTCTGCCTGCCCCGTCAATTCCAGATCGGCGTGGTCGAATGCGAAGATCCACGCGATCTGCGCCGTGCAAGATGGCTGTTCCCGATCTACATGATCCTGATCTCCGCCGCCGTGCTTCCCATCGTCAGCGCCGGCATGGGCCTGAGTCAGGTCCGGGGTGGGCACCTGGACGCGTGGGTGCTGAATCTTCCACTGGCGCTGGGCGATAGCGGCATGGCGCTGCTCGCCTTCGTTGGCGGGTTTTCCGCGGCGACCGGCATGGTCATCGTCGCCGCTGTCGCCCTCGCGACGATGATCAGCAATGACCTGGTCATGCCCGCGCTGTTGCGCATCCGTCGCCTCGACCTCGAGAAACGTGGCGATCTGTCGAACACCGTTTTGCTGATCCGCCGCATCGCGATCGTTGGCCTTGCGGCGCTTGCGTACATCTATTATCGGATCATCGCGGACGCCGAGAACCTTGCCGCGACCGGTCTGCTGTCGTTCGCCGCGGTCGCCCAGTTCGCTCCCGCCATCGTGTCGGCGCTCTATTGGCGCGGTGCCAGTCGCACGGGCGTGCAGGTCGGCTTGCTCGCCGGCTTCGCCGTCTGGGCTTATACCCTGCTGCTACCGGCAATGACGCGTGCGGGGTGGCTCGGCACGCCGTGGATGGAAGAAGGTCCGTTCGGCATCGGCTGGCTGAAGCCGACGGAGCTCTTCCACCTGACCGGATGGGAGCCGGTGACGCACGGCACGTTCTGGTCGTTGCTGATCAACGTCGGCTGCCTCGTCTTCATCTCGCTGCGTTTTCGACCCAGCGTGGCGGAACGCCTGCATGCGGCGCTCTTCGTGGACCCGTTCGTGCGCAGCGTCGGTGGCGCAGGCGACTGGCGCGGCCGCGTCACCGTTCGCGACCTCGGCACGATCGCCGGTCGCATCGTCGGCGAGCGTGTCACCGCACGTGCCTTCCACGAATACGGTGAGCGTCACGGTGTCACCCTCACCTCGTCGGATGCGGCGGATCGACCATTGATCCAGTTCACGGAGCGATTGTTAGCCAGCGCCGTCGGCGCCGCCAGCGCGCGCCGCATTCTCATGGGCGCCCTCTCCGGTACCGGCCTGGATATCGCCGAAGCGATGGCGCTGCTCGACGAGGCATCGCAGGAGTTGCGTTTCAACCGCGAGCTGTTAGCCACCACGCTCGAAAACGTCTCGCAAGGAATCAGCGTGGTCGATGGCGACATGCGTCTGGTCGCATGGAATCGTCGCTACGTGGAACTGTTCGACTACCCGGACGGCATGGTCTACGTCGGTCTTCCCGTCGCCGATCTCATTCGCTGGAACGCCGAGCTGGGCGAATGCGGACCGGGCGAGGTCGACGAACACGTCGCCAAACGCATTCGCTACATGCGGGCGGGCTCGCCCCATGTGTTTTCCCGCGTGCGTCCCGATGGCACCGTCATCGAGATGCGCGGACGCGCCCTGCCCGGCGGTGGATTCGTCACAACGTTCACGGACGTCACCGCGTACAAGTCGGTCGAACAGGCGCTGATCGACGCGAACGAGACACTGGAGCAGCGCGTCGAGGACCGCACGGCCGAGTTGTCCGAGGCGCTCAATGCTACCGCCATGGCGCGGCGCGATGCGGAAGCGGCGAACGCGTCGAAGACACGTTTCCTCGCGGCCGCGAGTCACGATCTGTTGCAGCCATTGAATGCCGCGCGTCTTTTCACCTCCGCATTGCGACAACACCCTGGCCTGGACGGTGAAGCGGCCGGACTGGCCGAGCGAATCGACGCATCCTTCCGCGCTGCCGAAGATCTACTCGACGCGCTACTGGATGTGTCACGGCTGGATGCGGGCAGCTACCGCCCCGAGGTCGTTCCGTTCGCACTGGCCGATCTGTTCGACTCACTGAAACAGCAGTTCGCCGTCGTAGCCGAACAGCGTGGCCTCACGCTGCGTGTGGTTCCTTCGTCGTTGTCCGTGCGATCCGATGCACAGCTGCTGCGCCGTATCGTCGCGAATTTCCTCTCGAACGCACTCCGCTATACGCGTTCGGGTGGCGTACTGCTCGGCGTCCGCCATGTCGGAGAACATCTTCGCATCGAGGTCTGGGACAGTGGCCCAGGCATCGCGGAAGAACAGCAGGCACGCATCTTCGGTGAGTTTCAGCGCCTCGAGCGACCGTCGCCCTGGGGTGAAAAAGGACTGGGCCTCGGGCTATCGATCTGCGATCGCCTCGCCGGCATTCTCGAGCATCCGCTGGGACTTCGCTCGCGCGTCGGACGCGGTAGCTGCTTCAGCATCACGGTGCCGCGCACGGCATCGGTCTCACGTAAGCGCGCACCGGCGATGGCGCGGCCCGGCGGTGGTGAGCAGCTGCCATTGACGGTGCTGTGTCTCGACAACGACGACACGATCCTGGACGGGATGCAGGCTTTGCTCGGTCGCTGGGGCGTCGATTGTCGTGTAGCGATCGACCTGCCGACGGCGCTCGATATCCTGTCGAGAACGCACGTGGATCTGATCCTTGCGGACTACCATCTCAGCGATGAGATGGACGGGCTCGAGGCGTTGCGGCTGATGGGAACGAAAGTCGTACCGATGCCGCCAGCGGCGATGGTGACGGCGGACGGGAGTACCGAGTTGAAACAGCGTGCGCGGGCGTTGGGTTATCCGTTGCTGCATAAGCCGGTGAGGCCGGCGGCGTTGCGGGCGATGCTGGTGGCATTGGCCAAGCGCGCAGGGTCGAATGCGGCGTAACGGATGCACATAAATGTAGGAGCGCGCCTTGCGCGCGACGCTCTTAATTGGTGCCCGGAAACGCCTCCTTCTCCACATCCAGATGACTCGCCGCCAGGGCGACCTGAGTACGGTTGGACACGCCGAGCTTGCGCATGATCGCCGTCATATGCGCTTTGACGGTCGCCTCGGATACTCCAAGGTCATAAGCGATCTGCTTGTTGAGCAACCCTTCGGCAATCATGTTCAACACGCGAAACTGCTGCGGTGTGAGCGACGCGACGCGTGCGGCGATGTCGGCCTCGTCAGGCTTCAGTTCGACATTGCCGCCGACCAGCTGATGAGGCAGCCACACGTCGCCGTCGAGCACGGTGCGCACCGCTTCGACGATCTGATCGACCGCCGCGGACTTCGGAATATAGGCCGAGGCACCGTGCGCAAGCGCCCGACGCGCGACCTGTGCTTCCTCATGACCGGAGACCACGATGGTGGGCAGGCCTGGATACTGCCCACGAATGTGCGCGAGCGCGGAATACCCGCGTGCGCCGGGCATATGCAGATCCATCAGTAACAGGTCCGCATCCGGGACGGACTCGATCACCGCGAACAAGGCGGGTACGCTGTCGGCCGTGTGCACGGTGGCGTCAGGTAACGCGGCAAGCACCGCGCGCTGCAAGGCATCGCGGAACAGAGGATGGTCGTCGGCGATGATGACATCGGACATGCGGATTACTTGATCAGCCTTTCTTCCACGAGACTCTTCACCACACCGGGATCGGCCAGGGTCGATACGTCGCCGAGCTGGTCCGGCTGGTTCTCGGCGATCTTGCGCAGAATGCGGCGCATGATCTTTCCCGAGCGTGTCTTCGGCAGGCCCGGTGCCCATTGCAGATAATCCGGCGCGGCGATGGGGCCGATCTCCTTGCGGACGCCGGCGATCAGTTCCTTCACGAGCGAGTCGTCACCGTTCTCTCCCGCGTTGAGCGTGACGAACGCATAGATGCCCTGGCCCTTGATGTCGTGCGGGCAACCGACCACGGCCGCCTCGGCCACCTTGGGATGCGCGACCAGCGCGCTCTCCACTTCCGCCGTGCCGATCCGGTGGCCGGAGACGTTGATCACGTCGTCCACCCGGCCGGTGATCCAGTAGTACCCGTCTTCGTCGCGACGGGCGCCGTCACCCGTGAAATAGTTGCCCGGGTAGGTCTTGAAGTAGGTGTCGATAAAACGCTGGTGGTCGCCGTACACGGTGCGCATCTGACCGGGCCAGGAATCAGTGATGACCAGATTGCCACTTGCGGCGCCTTCCTGCGGCTTGCCTTCGGCATCCACGATGGCCGGCACGATACCGAAGAACGGCGTGGTCGCCGAGCCAGGCTTCAAGGCGGTGGCGCCGGGTAGCGGCGTGATCAGAAACCCACCCGTCTCCGTCTGCCACCAGGTGTCGACGATCGGGCAGCGTTCTTCCCCCACCACCCGGTAGTACCAGTTCCAGGCTTCGGGATTGATCGGCTCACCCACGGTGCCGAGGACGCGAAGGCTCGTGCGTGAGGTCTTCTTTACCGGCGCATCGCCCTCGCGCATCAGCGCGCGGATAGCGGTGGGCGCGGTGTAGAACAACGTCACCTTGTGCTTGTCGACCACCTGCCAGAAGCGGCTGAAGTCCGGATAGTTCGGTACGCCGTCGAACATCACCACGGTGGCGCCGTTGGCCAGCGGGCCGTACACCACGTAGCTGTGCCCCGTGATCCAGCCTACATCGGCCGTGCACCAGTAGATATCGTCTTCGCGCAGGTCGAAGGTCAGCTCGTGTGTCAGGCTCGTATAAACGAGGTAGCCACCACTGGTATGCAGCACGCCCTTGGGCTGGCCCGTGGAACCCGACGTGTACAGCGTGAACAACGGATCTTCCGCGTTCATCGCCTCATACGCGCAGTCCGCGGACTGGCCTTCCATCAGCGTGTGATACCAGCGATCGCGCGGCGACTGCATGTTGATGGGGCCGCCGGTACGACGCACGACGATCACGGTGTCCACGCTGTTGGTACGCGGACGGGTCAGGGATTCGTCGACGTTGGCCTTCAGCGGAATCTTCTTGCCACCCCGGCAACCCTCGTCGGCGGTGACGACCAGCTTGGCGCCCGAGTCCGCGATGCGCGCAGCGACCGAATCGGGCGAGAAGCCACCGAACACCACGGAATGCACCGCACCGATACGCGCGCAGGCCAGCATGGCGACGGCGGCTTCGGGAATCATCGGCAGGTAGATCAGTACGCGATCGCCCTTGGCCACGCCGAGGTTCTTCAGCGTGTTGGCAAACTTGCAGACCTCGGTGTGCAACTCCTTGTAAGTGAGGCTACGCGTCTCGTTCGGATCGTCACCCTCGAAGATGATGGCGGTCTTGTCGCCGCGCGCCTTTAAGTGACGGTCCAGGCAGTTGGCCGCGACATTGAGCTGGCCATCCTCGTACCAGCGGATATGCAGGTCGGCCGGGTCGAACGAGACATCCTTGATCTTCGTCGGCGGCACGATCCACTCCACCCGCTCGCTCATCTGCTTCCAGAAACCCTGCGGATCCTGGACGGAGCGGGCGTACATGGCGTCGTAGTCGGCCTTGCTGACGCGCGCGGTGGCGGCGAAGGCGGGATCGACCGGGTGGATGTCGGACATGCATGCTCCTGGAGACGATGGCGTATTGGCTATGCCCGAAGTTTAGCCTCGCGGCGCAACATAAAGCTGCGAAGCGGCTACGACTTTGGTCGAGGTTCGACCTTTGGCCAATGGCACGCGTCATGGGCCTGCCACATGCTCGCCCTGCCAATGGTTGGGGAGACCATGATGAAGACGAACCGTTCCGGTGGCCGCAAGGCCATCGCCCTGAGTGTCGCCTGTGCCTTGATGCTGCCGATGGCGGTCGTTCCCGACCTCGCCCACGCGCAAACGAGGTCGAAGAAAACCACGAGTCGCGAAGCCCAGCTCGAGTCCCGGGTGAACCAGCTCGAGCAGCAGCTCGCCGAGCTCAAGGCGATGATCCAGGAGCAGAAAGCCGCGACCTCCGAGGCCACCACGACGGCGCAGGCCGCCCAGGTGCAGTCGCAGCAGACCGAAGAGAAGGTAACGAAGGTCGAGAAGGTCGTGGCCACGGTGCCTGCCAAACCGGCCTTCACCACCGGCACCGCGCCCGGCGTCTCGCTCGCACTGCACGGCTTCATCAACGCCAGTGCTTTCACGCAGAACAAGGCGTACACCTATGGTAACGGCGCCAACTCGGAGTATCCGATTCCCGCCGGCGGGGCGAACCGCGCCGATGGCCGCGTCAGCGGCGTCGATGTGCGCAACACCCGCTTCTGGCTCGACTTCACCGGCGCGAAGTTCAACGAAAACTGGGCTGGCAGTGGCCGCATCGAGATGGACTTCTTCGGCGGCTTCAACGGCACCGGCGCCTACGCCGGATCGCAGCCGGAACTGCGGATGCGTCAGGCCTACATGGACATCACCAACGCGAACGCCGGCACGACGTTCCGCATCGGCCAGATGTGGGACCTGATGTTCCCACTCGACTACATCCCCCAGTCGCTCTCGCATATCGCGTTTCCGCTCGGCTATGGCAGCGGCGTGATCGGCTGGCGTTTCCCGGGCGTCGTCTGGATGCAGGACCTCAATCACGGGTCGGAAGGCACCAGGTGGCGCTTCGACATGGCCGTGTTGCAGGGCAGCTGGAATGGTCCTGGCGCGACGGCGACGACGAACTACCAGACCGCGGGCAATGCGGGCTTCAAGCCGCAGATCGAGGCGCGCCTCACCGCGAAAGGCAGCAACTGGCAGGTCTTCACCGCCGGTCACTACAGCAAGGTCGACCTGCACGGTGTCGACGGCCTGACCCCCACGCCGATCAAGAGCAGCCTCAAGAGCACGGCGGTCGAAGTCGGCGGTATGTGGACACCGGGTCAGTTCATCTTCAAGAGCGTGGTCTATACCGGCAACGCGATCGGCGAACTGTTCGGCGACCTCTCGCAGTTCGGCGACATCAAGGACAAGGGCGGCTACCTGCAGGCGGGTTACAAGTTCGACACGCACTGGACGGTCTACGCGTTCGCCTCGGTGAGCAAGCCGGATAAGGACGACGTGCTTCGCTGGCGTGCCGCCAATACCCCGGGCTTGCTGAAGAACCGTCAGAAGGCAGCGAGCCTGCAATACACCACGGGCCCGTTCGATTTCAGTGTGGAGTGGATCCACGCCAACCTCGACTCGACCACGGCGAACGGCCTCGGCCGGCAGAAGACCGCCGGCAACGAGTTCACGCTCAACGGCAATTACCGGTTCTGATCGGAGACCGACATGGCGACTACCGCAAGCGGCCTGAGGGCTGACGGCACCATCGGAACCAGCCACAAGCGCGTGATCCTCGCGTCCAGCCTGGGCACCGTTTTCGAATGGTATGACTTCTATCTTTACGGCTCGCTCGCCGCGCTCATCGGCAAGCAGTTCTTCACGGGGTTGAACGAGACCAGCCAGTTCATCTTCGCGCTGCTTGCGTTCGCGGCCGGCTTTGCCGTCCGCCCGTTCGGTGCGATCGTTTTCGGTCGCATCGGCGATCTCATCGGTCGCAAGTACACGTTCCTGGTCACCATCATCATCATGGGCACGTCGACCTTCCTGGTCGGTGTGTTGCCCGGCTATTCGACGATCGGTGTCGCCGCGCCCGTGCTGCTGATTCTGCTACGCCTGCTTCAGGGTCTGGCGCTCGGAGGCGAGTACGGTGGCGCGGCCACCTATGTGGCCGAACACGCACCCAACGGAAAGCGCGGTCTGTACACGAGTTTCATCCAGATCACGGCGACGTTCGGTTTGTTCCTGTCGCTGCTCGTGATCCTCGGCACGCGTCTCGGTCTCGGCACCGAATCGTTCGAAGCCTGGGGCTGGCGTATTCCGTTCCTGATTTCCGCCGTGCTCGTCGGCGTGTCCGTCTACATCCGGCTGCAGCTGCACGAGTCGCCGGTGTTCCAGCAGATGAAGGCCGAGGGCAAACAGTCCAAGGCCCCACTGACCGAAGCGTTCGGACAGTGGAAGAACCTTCGTCTCGTGATCCTCGCGCTGCTCGGCGCGACGGCGGGGCAGGCGGTCGTCTGGTACACGGGACAGTTCTACTCGCTGTACTTCCTGACCCAGAGCCTGAAGATCGACGGCACGACGGCGAACCTGCTGATCGCGGCCGCGCTGCTCATCGGTACACCGTTCTTCGTGTTCTTCGGCTGGCTATCCGACAAGGTAGGCCGCAAACCCGTCGTGCTTGCCGGTTGCCTGATCGCCGCGCTGACGATGTTCCCGATCTTCCGGGGCTTGACGCACTTCGGCAATCCCGCTGTCGAAGCGGCTGCCGCTGCCGCACCGGTCGTTGTCACGGCCGATCCCGATGCCTGCACGTTCCAGTTCGACCCGGTCGGCAAGAAGACCTTCACCAGTTCGTGCGATGTCGCCAAGAGCGTGCTGGCCAAGAAAGGTATTCCATACACCAACGCGGCCGCACCGGTCGGCACGCTGGCGACGGTGAAGATCGGTGACGAGGTCATCGAGTCGTTCGAGGGCGGTTCGCTCGACAAGGCGACGTTCACCGCGCAGAACAAGGACTTCACCGCGAAGATCGGCGCGCAGGTCAAAGCCGCGGGTTATCCCGAGAAAGCCGACCCCGCGCAATCGAACTACCCCATGCTGGTGTTGTTGCTGGCGATCCTCGTGCTCTACGTCACGATGGTCTACGGCCCGATCGCCGCCTGGCTGGTGGAGATGTTCCCGACACGCATCCGTTACACCTCGATGAGCCTTCCCTATCACATCGGCAACGGCTGGTTCGGCGGATTCGTCCCCACGATCGGCTTCATGCTGGTCGCGTGGAAAGGCGACATCTACTACGGCCTCTGGTATCCGGTCGCGGTCGCCCTGATGACCTCCGTCATCGGCCTCTTCTTCGTCCGTGAAACCAAAGACGCGCCTCTCCAGGACTGAGCCCGAACGCGCCGCGCGCGCCTGCAGGAGCCAGCCCCGCTGACGAAAGCAACCTGGCCCCGGTCCACGATGACCGGGGCCAGTGCTTTGCAAAACCCCCATCTCACAGCTCATTGATCCCCGACACGCGATAGTGTCGTGATGAACCCGCTAGACCTCCTCCTCCGCCTGAGCACCGCCGCCATCCTCAGCGGCATCATCGGCGTGAACCGCGGTCGCCTCGAATGGACCGCCGGCCTGCGCACCCACATGCTGGTCGGCGTGGGCGCCGCTCTCGCGATCATCGTCTCCGCCTTCGGCTTCGCCGACGTCATCAACCAGGAACACGTCGTTCTCGACCCCTCGCGTATCGCCGCGCAGGTCATCAGCGGCGTCGGCTTCCTGGGTGCGGGCACCATCCTCTTCGTCGAACGCGACCAGATCGTCCGTGGTCTGACGACAGCGGCAAGCCTGTGGGCCGTCGCATCCGTCGGCCTCGCCGCCGGCAGCGGGCTTTACGTCGCCGCCGTTCTGGCGACGGCGATCATCTGGATCATCCTGGCGTTGCTCAAGCCGCTCGAGCGCAAGCTTACGGGCAAGCGGAAGACGCGCCCGCGGCTTACCGCACGGTTGAGTGGGACCAATGCGTTGTCAGCCTGCGAAACCGTGCTGGCAGAGCAGCATCTTCCATTTGCGAAAACGATTCTGCGTCGCGAGCCCGATGGCGATGACGTGGTGACGATTCTCTTTGCGAAGCCGGTACGTCGCGAGCAGCTGGCGACGTTGGCGGATGCGATGCGATCGGTCGAGGGATTGAAGTCGGTGACTTACGATGCGCCTCCGGAGACGCGTCGTCGCTGATCCTGGGGACGGCGCACGCAGCCGATACCGATTTGTGGCCGAGGTTTCTTCATTCGCGCCGTCGGAAGTACACGATAGATTTTGGCATCTGGACCGGCCCACTTAAGCACCGCGACATAAGACGGTGGATTGAGCATCCACTCTACCGTCCCTTCGTGTCGTCCGATCACGCCCGGGTTCTTGATCGCGTACATCGTTTCGATGCGGTCGCGGATACCGTTGAGGTAGGCGTCCGGATCGGGATGGCCAGTCGATACGATGTGGGCAGCAGCCCTGATGAGGTCCTTTACGGCGAGCCCCATGTAGATGAGCAAGCTTAAATTCCTTTTTTGCGCCCACGCGTCTTCGCGATTCTGGGCGACGATGCTACCACCGGCTCCAGGTTTCGCTTTGCAACCATCGCAGCCGTCGCCTTCTTTACATCCTCCCAGACATCGGCATGCTCATGCCACGTCGCGACGCCTTGTTCCTCTTGTCGCAATGCCTCGTCCACCTTCGCCCGGAACCAGCGTTCGTGCTCAAGCGCTTCGGATGCGCGTTTTGCGCGATCGGAAACGTCAGTGCGCGGAGCGCGGAGCAAGCCCTTCTGATACTGAGAAATATCCACAAGAAAAGACGAAAGTCCGGCACGTGCGAGTTCACGCACTGCGGTATCGGTCGTGGCAAACATCTTTACCTGACCCGCGCGATTGGTCAGTACGCGCTCGCTGCTTCCCGCGTCGGCATGCACTGTAAAGCCCCCCTTCTCCCCTAGGATCGTTGCGGTCTTTACTGCGCCACTGGACACGAGATCCCGGAGGGCGTCGAGCTTGATCGGATGCGGCATGCGATAATCAGATTATTAATAAGTCGGAACAGATTAACATTAATCGGTGTCGTGTCGCAGAAGCTCATCCGGCTCGCCACGTCCACCTTAGAACTGCGAGCGCGTCGACAATGCCTGACACACCGCATCATCCGACCCGGCACTGCTGGAGTTGCAAGCAACGCGGTTTGCCTCGAGGCCTTTCGTCACAGCCGGGCTCCTGCCTGCCGACGTATACGGAATCTCCGCATTCCCCGGCGGGTGCCAGGTCTCTCGCGGCGCCTCAACACTGATGGTCTCGGACGCCGGAAACGTCTGGTAACGCGCGGGATCCCATGGCGTACCCGCGGCCTGCTGGTCGCGCTGTTTCACGAGCTTGCCGTACTCGTGCTTCTGCCCGGGCGTTCCGTTCGGGATCGACGCCTGAAGCCGGCGCGTCTCCTGGCCGGTGTACTTCATGCGCTTCAGATCCTTGTCGATCGTCTTCTGCTGGGCCTGCTTCTGCTCCGGCGTGAGCTCGGCGTGCGCGGGGAGCGCCATGACGAGGGCGAGAACCATAATCCACTGACGCATGCCGGATCCTTCTAGCGGGACAGGTATCCGAGGTTACCCTTGAGGAAACGCCCATCGACGCCCTTCCGATCCGCCATTAAGTCACGAGAAGGTTGCGACTACCGATCAGGATCGGCGCGCCGCCCGAGCAGTCAGGCCGTCGCCCCAATATCGCAGTCCCTGAGACACGAATTGCGTACATTTGTATGCATGTCCACACCCATCCCCATAATCCGCCAGCACAAGGGCCGCGGCGCCGCTTCGAACCCGGAGGGCCGCTTCGAATCCACTCGGTACCAGGCCGAGGACGACGGCTGGCATCGGGAGGACGAGGACCGCCGCCCCGCCACCGAAGTTCGCGAGGAACTGGCCCGGAGCGTCATCTCGCGCAACGACTTACCCGACGTGGGTTTCGATCGGGCGACCAATCCGTATCGCGGTTGCGAGCATGGGTGCATCTATTGCTATGCCCGGCCATCCCACGGATACCTCAACCTGTCGGCCGGCCTCGACTTCGAGACCAAGCTCTTCGCCAAGACCAACCTCGAGGAAGTGCTTCGCGACGAACTGGCGCGTAAGAACTACACCTGCCAGCCGATCAACATCGGTAGCAACACCGATCCGTATCAGCCGATCGAAAAGAAGTGGCGGCTCACGCGTGCGGCGCTCGCGCTACTGAACGAGTGCAACCATCCTTGCACGATCGTGACCAAGAACGCGTTGATCGAACGCGACCTGGACATCCTCCTACCGATGGCTGAGCGAAATCTCGTGCAGGTCTTCATCTCGATCAATTCGCTGGATAACAAGCTGGCGTCGAAGCTGGAACCGCGGGCGAGCGCGCCGCACCGGAGGATGAAGGCGGTGGAAACCTTGAGTAAGGCCGGTGTGCCGGTGGGCGTGCTGGTCGCGCCGATTATCCCTGCGCTTAATGAGCGCGATGTTGAGGCGATCATCGAGCAGGCCGGTGTGGCTGGCGCACGATCTATCGGCTATACCTGCGTGCGTCTGCCGCATGAGCTCAAACAACTTTTCCGCGAATGGCTGGAGTTGCACTATCCAGATCGCGCATCGCACATCGTCAGCCTGATTCAGCAGATGAATGGCGGAAAGGATTACGACTCGAACTTTGCGACGCGTATGCGGGGGCAGGGGGTGTTCGCGGACATCATCCGCAAGCGGGTGCAGGTGGCGTCGAAAAAGGCGGGGCTACACCGGGCGTGGGATACGGTGCTGGATACGTCGAAGTTTGTGCCGCCGAGAATTCATTCGCCGCAAGGCGATCTGTTTTGAGATTCCTGTCGAACCGATACGGGCAGACAAGCCAGGTGTCTGCCTGTCATCCTTTAGGCTTTACTCTTTGGCACTACCTCATGCTTCGGCGGTGAAGCCGGCGCGACAGTCTCTTTCGTGAACGACATCAGGCATAATTTATCGCAACAGGGGCGCATTCACGGACGGTAAGCGTTATGGCAAGTTCCCGCCGGTCGCCATGTGGCGTGTGCGGTATGTCCATCGGAGTGGCTAGTACCCATAGCGTGGCGCGACACATAGCCAATGTGCCGGTAAAGGTGCACCTTTCGGAATCGCTTCATGAGAGATAAACGTTCTCGGCGTTCTTCGCGTAATCTCGCCGCGGAACGATGGATAAGCATCGCCGCCCTCTGCTTCGCCGCCATCGCGGGGATCGCGGCGGTGTTCTGCCACGGCAGCGCCATAGGGCGATCCTGGACACGAAACGTTCTGCACGTAGCCTCTTTCGTGCCTACGAGAAAATGGGCCATGTACGCGTCATACCCAGACGAAGCCGCCATTTACTACTTCTTTGCCTGGCCGATATTGCCGCTGGCAATCGCGTGGATGCTAACCCGCTTTGGCTTCCCACTTAAGGCAACTTTCATGAATGGCCAAGGCATCCTGGGCGCACTTCGCACGATTATCGCCATACCAGTGCTGGCTTCCGTGGGAGCTCTGCAGCTGATGGGAAAAAATGGGTCCGACCTACCGTTCCTGCATATCGGTACTCATCTCGAACAGCTCGTCCTGTTCGGTTGGGTTGGCTTCGCCGTCCCGGGCATCTTGTTCGGCACTTGCGGTTTGTATTGCTGTGGCGCATTTCTGCAGATCAAAGGAATGTCACGGAAATGAGTATGCAAAATGGACCGCAAGCGCGGCTGTTCCCGCAATAGCAATTCTTCGGCTCATACGCCAGACAGTCGGCATAGAACGCTACCTACGTGCGTCCACTGTGGCTCACAAACGGTGTGTCGGTCAGGCACCGGTCCCCAGGGTATGGATCCCGCGCGCTTCGCAAACGGAGGAGCCGAATCAACCTTACCGACCAACGTCAGCACCAACCCCATGCACGCGGCGATACGCACCGGGCGGCATGCCGACAACGCGCTGGAACACGCGCGTCAGATGGCTCTGATCGGCGAATCCACACGCGACCGCGATGCTGCTCGCTGGCTGTGCTGTGCCCGACAAAAGTTCCATCGCAACTGCCACGCGTCGCCTCTGCAGCCATTTGTACGGCGGGAGGCCGGTCGACATCCTGAATGCGCGGATGAGATACCCGCTGGACACGCCGCAAGCCGTTGCGAGTTCGTCGATCGATATCTGACCTGCCAGATTGGCGCAAAGCAGCTCTTTCGCTCGGCTTGGCGTGCTCTGATCCAGGCCCACGCTGGTTCTGCGCGAATCGACGCGGGCCCCGCCGTATCGCGTAGCAAGATGCGTCAGGAGTGCCATTTCCACGTGATCGGTAAAGATGCGGCTGGACGTTCCGGGCGTCTTCGCAGCTTCGGCAAGTGCTCTCGCGAGGCCGTCGACTATCGGATCCCCGATGCTGCGCCCGGGCGCTACGTCCAGATGTTCCACCGGATTGCGAAGACCGAGCGCTGCTGTATCGAAGCAACGCATAGGAATGTGAAAGTTGACGCAGTCGAATGCGCTCACCAGGTTTGCCTTCCAGCGATCCCGGTAGTCATACGCGGTGAACTCGCCAGCGTGCCAACTGTCCGTGTGCACCCGGCGCCCGTTACGCCAAAGTTCGCCGCGATACGTATCAAGCTGCAGCGAAATCATGAAGGCGCTCTCGAGCGCATGCGGATCGCTGAGGCCCAGGCCACCACCTCGACACGTAAGCCGGCTTATGCTCACGCCGCTTCGGTTCATCGCCGTGCAATTCAGCGTCGCCGTGCTGGCGACGCGCAGGTATCGCATCGACCGGTTTGTAAACTGCGCGGACATCGGGAGGCCTGAGGTGAGCGCGTGCGAGCTCAGTCGTCGACGGACGGTAACCTTGCGCTATCGTGCGATGCAATACCCAGAAGGTGGGATGCCGGTAGCGGAAGGCCCCTGCATTTATGGCTGGAACCTTCCGCCGAACGAGGTGATGGATGCCTTCCCGGGAGGCGCCCCGCGCGCCATATCGGTGAGGCACTCAGGCAGTCATGGACGCACCGCGAGCAAGCGCACGGCGCTCGATACTGGCGGCGAACAACGGCGTTTCGCGACTGTTGTGATCGCCACCATCCCGCTGGCGTGCATCGGCGGCTACTTCAAACGGTGTGCCGTGCTTGGCAATGAAATCGAGGAAATCCTGGGTCGGATGAGCAACGACGCTGTTGGTGTACTCGCACGTCGTGTCGTCGATCTTCCTGACGCTGAGGGTCCAGATGACCTGGACGCGCGTTCGGCCATTCGGCGTGAAGGCATCGGAGGTCGACACCATCTTGCAAAGACTGGGTGTCGCGATTTCAGCGACATAGTGCTGAACCATCAGAGTCTGGCCGATCATCTCCACGTTGATGGACATCCGCTTGCCGTCATCCGTGCTCGTGGTACCGGCGGAAATGTGGTCGGGAGAGCAGCAGCGCTGATACTCGGCTTCGGGGAGACTGAAGAGCCAATCGGCTATGTCGACTTTTTCGATCGGCGCGTTAATGACGGCGGAGTAGGCCGATGAGGAGAGCTGCTTCCCGGTGATGATGACATCTGACATATGAACTCCTATGGGCGGGAACTGATGGGTGGCCTAAAGGGCCAGCTTTCTGTCGCACTCCCGACCTGGGCCAGCCATAGTCAGGAGTGAGACAGAACTATCGGTTCATCGTCGAAAAGTCGCCAGATATCCCATCGTATGCGCAGCGGCGACGACTTGGTTCGATCGCTTCATACCAAGGTTTTGTCGAAAACGGCGTTTTTGACGTATCCCGCCATGGTTGGAACGCTACGTACCTCGCGCGAGGCGCAGTCGCAGCGAACGACCGATGGAGCCACGCCGACGAGAGGATGTGCGCCACGCAACCACTGAGCGCAGGCGAACAGATGCAGCTACCGAAGCCAGATGGTCAGGCCATATCGAGCCCGAAGGCGTGGTAAGCCAGCGTCAACGGATATCCTCGATAGCCTTCAGAGGCTGCAACACGATATCGGCAATGGCCGATACGCCGACCTTGAAAGCAACCTGGTAATCCGGATCGGCGACCATCGTCTGAAACGCCGACCGTCGCGGATACTGAACCAGCACGACGGCATCCCATCCCTGAGTTCGCCCTTCGCTGAGCACGGACAGACCATCCCCGCCGAACACGATCTTTGCGCCGAATCGAGCGAGGATCGGCTTGGCCATACCAAGGTACTCGAGGTATCTCTCCCGGCCGCCCTCGGGCTCGAACCGGATGAGATTCAACATGACGACCGGCGATTCGTCGTTCTCGGCGAAGAACGCCTCTAACGCAGGTTGCGACAGCGAAACCATGGTTGCTCCTTTGAGATGGCGCGGGAGGTGCGCCCATCAAGGAATATCACCGCGGTGTGTCAGAAACTGTCAGCAGAAAATCGTAGCGGGGAATTCCTGCGAGAGTCTGCGCATGACGAATGCGCGCTAACCCTCTGTCGCCCTTTCCAGCGCATCCGCGAACCTGCGCATCAGGCGTACCAGGTCCGAGATATCGTCAGAGGGCCAATCCTTGAAGATCTCCCGCCCCATGCGCTCTCTTGCCAGATCCAGCTGATCGGTAACCGCTTTGCCCTTCGCCGACACGACGGCCTCCCGCATCCGCCGGTCCTGCGCATTCTCGTGCCGGATGACCAGCTCCATGCGCTCCAGCTTGCTGACCTGTCGACTGATCGTGGTGTAGTCGCGACCCAGCCGGTCCGCCAGATCGACCACGCCGATCGGTCCGACTCGTTCGATCACCACCAGCAGACGAAACAGGGCCTGGTCGAGCCGTACGCCCGCTTCGGCGATAAGCCGCTCGTCGTTTCGCGGCCGGTTCATGACACTGACGATCGAGATCAGGGAGCGATGGAGGTCCTTCAGATCTCCGGCGATATGGATGTCCGGCACTTTCTTCGTGGTGGGCATGGCGTGCCTCCTGTTGCGTGCATTTTACACGTACTGCGAAGACGCCCGCATCGACGTCCGGTCAGGATCGGATGGGTCGCGCCCTTCATCTTCTCGTGGCAGGCTAGCGCCATGAATGACACCGATCGCAACATCCTCGGACGCTACGCCGTCACCGCGCTCGCACTGGCTCTCCTTGTACTGGCGCCGTCGATTCACGCCGAAGACGGCCCGGTATACGGCAGCGAACTCCAGGGCTTCGATTATCCGTACCCTGTCGCGCATTTCCGCTTCCGGTCGCAGCGGCAGGACGTGCGGATGGCCTATATGGACGTCGCCCCGAAGGGATCTAAGGCCAACGGCCGTACGGTCGTCCTGCTTCACGGCAAGAATTACTGTGCCGCCACGTGGGCTCCGACCATCGACGTGCTTTCGCACGCCGGCTATCGCGTGATCGCCGTGGATCAGATCGGTTTCTGCAAATCGTCCAAACCGCAAAGCTATCAGTTCACCTTCCAGCAACTCGCTCACAACACGAACGACCTGCTGAAGTCGCTGCACATTGATAAAGCCATCGTCATGGGTCACTCGACCGGCGGCATGCTGGGCATTCGCTACGCGCTGATTTATCCCGATCAGGTCGACCAGCTCGTGCTCGTCGATCCCATCGGTCTGGAAGACTGGCGCGCCAAGGGCGTACCGCCGGTGTCCGTGGACCAGTGGTACGACCGCGAACTGAAGACGACGGCCGATCGTATCCGGAATTACGAGAAAACGACCTACTTCGCCGATCAGTGGAAGCCCGAATACGAGGCCTCCGTGCAGATGCTTGCCGGGATGTATCGGGGCCCGCAACGCGATCTCGTCGCCTGGAACTCGGCGCTGCTCTACGACATGATTTTCAATGAGCCAGTCGTCTACGAGCTTCCGCGCCTGCAGCCGCGCACGCTGCTCATGATTGGCGACAAGGACGTCACTGCCATCGCGAAGGATTTCGCGCCGGCCGACGTGCGGCCCACACTCGGTAATTACCCGAAGCTCGCGAAAGAGGCCGTGGCCGCGATGCCCCACGCGACGCTCGTCGAGTTTCCCGACGCGGGGCACGCGCCCCAGATGCAGGAGCCGGAGCGTTTCCACGAAGCGTTGCTCAAGGGCCTGGAGAGTGCCCATTGATCGCGCGGTCGCCGGGCGCCGGTGCGTCTTCGCCGTTAAGCAGACGCGTCGACTCATGCATCACCCGCTTCCGTGCGACCGTGATCGAGGGCTTCGTCGACGGGTAAGGTGAGCAGCCTGAGCCAGTGAAGCCACGTTCCTGCAACGCCGCGTCCCGTCCGTTCCTCGAGGCACAGCCCATCACAGCGCTGTGCTTTTTCAGATTCAGTCTTTTCCCGATAGTCCCCCGACAGGCGGATGGACACGATGGTCATGCCGGCGCGTGACAGATGCCGGTCCACTCACCATCGAGGAGAAACGAACATGTTGGAGAACCTGCTGGGTTATTGGGGAGGCAAACCCACGGCCGGGCTTGCGCACGCCGGTGAAGAGCTCAAGAAAGCGGCCACGACGGCAACCGCGGCAACGGCCGAAGACGTCGAAGGCTATCGTAACGATCGCCACGCCATACACCTCGCCATCGAAGAAGGGATTTACAGCAACCACGGGCGCCATAAGGGCCCTGTCCAGACGGCTGTCGGTTACCTCGACGATTGCATCGATGCGGCGCTGAAAGAGCGTTACCGTCTGAGCAACGACAAGGTGAAATCATCGCTGGGTTACTTCGCCCTGGCGCTGGCAACGGCGGGCTTCGACGATGAGGACACGACGGGCACCCAGATGGGCCAGTTTCTTGGGGAGTGGCGCGGCGGGGGCTTCTGAAGCCCGCCGACTGATCCGATCGGTGCGGGCTACGGCTGGCGCGTGACTATCCGCTATCGGTCGTCGTGAGACGGCGGTCGGGGCCCGGTGGCCCCGACCGCCGCGAGCTTACTTCGACGGCGCGGGCTTGGCGCCGGCCGTGTTTTCCGGCAGCGCGAACGCCACCAGCGTGTCACCCATCTTCGTACCCAGCGAGCCATGGCCACCGGCCATCACCACCACGTACTGACGACCGGTGGTATCCGACACGTAGCTCATCGGGGTGGCCTGGCCGCCGAACGGCAGACGACCTTCCCACAGCAGCTTGCCGTCACGCACGTCGAACGCGCGCAGGTAGTAGTCGAGCGTGCTGCCGAGGAAGGCGACGCCACCGCCGGTGGTGACCATGCCACCCAGGCTCGGAACACCCAGCGGCAACGCGATCGGCACCGGGGCGCTGTCACGCGTCGTACCGTTCTTGTGCATCCAGACCTTCTTCATGGTGCGCAGGTCGACCGCGGCCACATAGCCCCACGGCGGTGCCTGGCACGGGAAGCCGAGCGGCGACAGGAAGGCCTTGATCTCCACCGCGAACGGGGCGCCGGTCTGCATCTGCAGACCCATCTCGTTGCCCTTGGTGCCACCGGCTTCCGCATCGGCTTCGGCACGCGGTACCAGGCGCTCGAGGAAGCCCATGTAATCCGGGTTGAGGATCATCAGCTGGCGCACCGGGTCGATCGTCGCGCCGCCCCACTCGAAGATACCGAGCGGTCCCGGGGAGATGATCGCGCCACGGCCAGCGGTCTGCGGCGTGAACGGACCTTCGTAACGACGCGACTTAAAGGTGATGCGGCACATCATCTGGTCGATGGGATTCGTGCCCCACATGTCCGCTTCGGTGATGTTGCGGTCGGGCAGGAAGGTCAGCGCCGAGAACGGCTGCGTCGGCGACACGTGGTCACCCGCGGCGACGTTGTCCTGCGGCACGGGACGCTCGGGTGCCGGAACCACGAGCTTGCCGTCACGACGATCGATCACGTAGATGTCGCCGCGCTTGGTCGTGGCGACCACCGAGGGCACCTTGCCGTTCGGCGTATCGATATCGACCAGCGACGGCTGACCACCGATGTCCATGTCCCAGATATCGTGATGCACGGTCTGGTAGACCCAGCGCACCTTACCCGTCGCCAGGTCGAGCGCGACGATGGCGCTGTTGTACTTCTCGCCATACGGGTTGCGCTTGCCGCCCCAGGTATCGGGCGTCTCGTTGCCCATCGGGATGTAGACCATGCCCAGCTTCTCGTCGACGCTGGATACGCCCCACGAATTCGGCGAGTTGGGCACGTAGGTCTGGCCTTCCGGCAGCGGGGTGGTCTCGTCCGGACGCGAGGCATCCCAGTTCCAGACCAGCTTGCCGGTGATGGTGTCGTAGCCACGGATCACGCCGGACGGCTCGTTCGTCGACGCGTTGTCCGTAACGCTTGCGGCGACCACCAGCACATGGGCGGACACCGTGGGCGGCGAGGTCGGCATCAGGAAGCCGCGCTTCTTCATGCTCATGCCGTGGGTCAGGCCGATGACGCCGTTCTCGCCGAAGGACTTGCACAGCTCGCCGGTGTCGGCGTTCAGCGCGATCATCGTGGCGTCCATCGTCGGCGCGAAGATGCGGCGCGGGCATTCGATCGATTCCGGCGAGCCGGCCACATCGGCGGGCGTGGCCGGCGCGGTGGTGTCATCGGCGGCGTTGGCGGCGACCTGATCGTGCACGTCCCAGTAGCTGACGCCACGGCAGATCATGTGCTGATAGGTCGACGCGTCGCGGTTGATCTTCGGATCGAAGCGCCACAGCTCCTTGCCGGTGTCCGGGTCGAGCGCGATGACGATGTTGTGCGGCGTGCAGATGTACAGCTTGCCGTTGACCTTGAGCGGGGTGACCTCGTTGGCGATTTCCACCGGGTCGTCCGGGCCCTTGAAGTCGCCGGTATGGAACGTCCACGCGGGTTTCAGGTTGGCCACGTTCTCGGGCGTGATCTGCGTGGCCGGCGCGTAGCGCGTGCCTTCGCCGGTCGAGCCATAGGCGCGCCAGTCCTTCGCTGCCTGCGACGCCGGGTCCGGCGCCTGGCCAGCCATCGGCTCACCCGCCGCGACACCTGACAGATCGGTGTAATTGGTGAATGCCGACGCGATACCGACCGCCACGGTCGCCACCATCGCCACCGCAAGGCCGATGCGACCGGCACGCAGGTTCGCGCCCCTGGTCAGGCCGCCAACGATGAATGGCAACAGCAGCCAGACACCCAGCGCGAACCAGAGGTCCATGCGCGGCAGCAGCTGCCACCAGTCGAGGCGGACTTCGCAGACCGACCAGATCAGGCTGCCCGCCAGCATGACTGCGAACAACGCGAGTACTTCGCGACGCCGCGCGAAGATGAGCACGGCGCACACCAGTGCGGCGACGCCCATGATCAGGTAGTAAAGGGAGCCGCCGTAGCCGGCAAGGATGCCGCCACCGATGCCGCTGGCAAGGCCAAGCAGCACGAACACAACGCCTGTCGCGACCCTGAGGCCCGACGCCAGTGATTTCTTCATGACACGCCCGAGGATGGAATAAGTGACCCGATGGAAGGGAAATGGGGTGGCGCCGTCCCGTTCGGGAAAGGACGACGCGGGCCATCAGGGACGCGCGATGCGCACCTTCGGGTCACTGGCGTGACGGGCTTTCGGGAGGGATCGGGACGACGATCTCACATATGGTACCGTGCGGTTTCCTAAATCTCAAGTTATGCTGTCCGGTGGATCTTTCCATCTCACGCGATGCAGGAGCGACCGTGCCATCAACCAAGCCAGCCAGGACGCGCGGTCGACCGCCCGTGCATACGTCGGACGAGCAGATGGAACGCATTCTCGTCGCGGCGGAGCAGCTGCTTGCGCAGCATGAACTCGACGCGCACAGCATGGCTGAGGTCGCGAAGCAGGCTGGCATGTCAAAGCGCACTGTTTATGGTCTGGTCGGCAGCAAGGCCGTACTGATCGAGAAGATCATCGAGCGCGTCGCGCTGAAGGCGCTCGACCTGCTCGATGCGAAGGTGAGTTCGACGACCGAGGCGACCGACCTGCTCGAGCTGTTCCTCCTGAGCTGGATCAAGGCCGCGCATACGGCGACGGCGGTGAACCTGTTCCGCCTCGTCATCGACGAGCGCAAGAGCTTCCCCGATGCGACCCGGGACTACTTCGCTCTCGGAAACATCCACCTGCGTGCGCGCCTTACCCAGTGGCTCAAAGCTCAGGTCACGAAGAAACACCTGGTCGTCGCCGATCCCGCGTTCTTTGCGGACGTGGCCGCCGACTATCTCGTGTCACGTCCGCTGATGGGCATGGCCCTGAACGCGGAATTCAAGGACGGCGGGCAAAAGCCCACCGTCCGTGTAGCAAGGATTATGAAGCTGTTTGGACTGCGTTAGCATCGCGTCCCGCTACGTGCCGATGCGTCACGACCACAGAAATCCAACATGTGGTTGGTTATGTTCGGGGCACACAAGGCACGGAGCTCAGCAATGTCCCGAATTGTCATCATCGGCGGTCACGGTAAGGTCGCGCTCGAACTGATCCCCCGTCTCGTAGCCGCCAACCACGAGGTACGTGCGATCATCCGTAATCCCGCGCATGCGCCGGAGGTATGGAAGGCGGGAGCTGAGCCGTCGGTCTTCGACATCGAACGCGCCGACGCGGAAGCGATCGCCGGGATGCTTCGCGGTTTCGACGCGGTGGTGTGGTCCGCAGGCGCGGGCGGCGGCAATCCGGGTCGAACCTATGCGGTCGACCGCGATGCCGCGATCCGAACCATCGACGCCGCCTCCCTGGCCGATGTCGCCCGGTTCGTCATGGTGTCTTACATCGGCGCGGGAACGGACGATGTCGATCCGGAGAACGGTTTCTACGCGTACGCGACGGCGAAGGCGGCCGCGGACGAGCATCTGCGGGACAGCCCGCTGCAGTGGACGATCCTGGGCCCCGGCGCGCTCACACTCGATGCCGCCTCGGAAAACATCACGGTCGTCGAGCCCACGTACGATGGCGACAATGCGACGTCCCGAGCCAATGTGGCCGCCGTGATCGAACGAGCGCTTCATAGCAACACATCGGTACGGAAGACGATCCGCTTCATTGACGGCGATACGCCGGTGGCTGAGCTCGTCTGACAGGTAAGATCGCATGCCTCGACGCTTCGCGATCTTCTCCAGGGCCTGACCATGCGCGCAACGATCTACCACAATCCCCGTTGCGGGACGTCCCGCAACACGCTCGCGATTCTGCGGCACGCCGGTATCGAACCGACCATCATCGAGTACCTTACGGCGCCACCCGATGAAGCGACCCTGCGACGACTTCTCTCCGACGCGGGCCTGACCCCTCGTCAGGCGATACGCGAAAAAGGCACCCCGTTCGATGAGCTTGGGCTGGGAGCCGCGTCGATAAGCGACGAGGCGCTGATCGCGGCGATGCTCGCGGATCCCGTCCTGATTAACCGCCCCTTCGTCGTGACGGATATCGGCACTCGTCTTTGTCGTCCGTCCGAAATCGTGCTGCAGATCATTCCCCCATTAGACACGCCCTTCGTGAAAGAAGACGGCGAAATCATCGGCTAGCAACGGCCATCGCGGCGATCGCTTCCTCCGCCGCGCGGATGCCACTCGCATACGCACCATGCGCGGTGGAAAACGCGCTCTCATGGGTCGCCTCACCCGCGAAGAAGATGCGGTTCTCGAAGGGAGCCGCGAGCGTGCGCCGTGCGGAAGAGTATCCCGGCAAGGCATGGCTATAAGCGCCGCCGACGCGCGTGTCGTGGCGCCACTGCGATGTCGTCAGGAAGCGCAGGCCGCTCCGGGCCTTCGCGCCGAACAGGCCCACGAGTTCCTTCATCACGTGCTCGCGGGCCGCCACGGGTCCGCCATCCGCCAACAGTCTGGCGCTGGCACCTCCGAGGAAACATTCGATCATGGGTCGTCCCAGGGGGCGGACGTGATACGCCACGGTCGCCTCATCGTACGGATTCCCGATGGCATGAAGCTCGGACGGAAAAGTCGCTTCATCCACGATATGCAGAAAGAGCTTCTCGTCGTAGCCCAGCGGAAGCCGACCTGCCGCCTCGCGCCACGGCTCAAGTTCGTCGGGAAGCTGCATCGTGCCACCAGCCAGCACGTTGGACGATACGGTCAGGATCACCGTTCTCGCATGCAATTCGCCGCGAGGTGTCGCCAGTATCACGCCGCCTTTCGGCGATAGGGTCAGTCGCTCGAGCGGCGTAACAAGCATGCACACGGTTTCAGGGGGAAGGTGGGAAGCGATCAGCGTCCCATAGCCCCTCAACGGCCGCCAGTTCTCCTCTGTGGCGACCGCCTCGTAGTTGGCGTAATCCTGGATCGACAAGTGCTCCAGCGCCGTCCCGTTGATGAACCCGCTCAACGCCTGAAGGTACGGGTTCCATCGATCCCCCGGTACGAGATGGTCTGCCGCGATATCGCGCGGCAAAGGCCTCGTAAGCATCCGGTCGTGCCAGCGGTCATAGGCCTCGCCCGCCGCCGCTTGCTCGTCGATTGAGAATCCAGGACGCGGAACGGAGCGTCCCCAGGGCGGGTTACGCCGGTCGATCTCAAAGCCGGTTTGCTCGGCGATCCGCGTCCACGGGTTGCGGTCGGCCGAGTGCAGCCAGCCACAGCCCAGATCGAGAGCCATGCCGTCGAGTTCGACGGTCCAGGCCCGCCCGCCGATGCGTGACGATGCCTCCAGCAGTATCGTGTTCAGGCCTGACCCGGCGAGCCGGCCAGCGGCGGCGATACCCGCAGCCCCGGCTCCGACGATCGCGACATCGAACGTTGTATTCAAAGCAGAAGATCCGTGTCGACGGTAAGACCGCCCATGGGTATCTTGATACCTCAAACGGCATCGTGATGGCGCGAATGTGCGACTCGGTCCATCCATTGGCGGCGTCTTCTGAAGACGCTGCCGCTCGAACCGTTAGCGAGGCGGTTCCAGCTCCGCCATATCGAACAACAGCACCTCAGCGTCCACACCATCCGAGAGCACCACGCGCGACTCCTCCGAGATCTTCGCCGCATCGCCGGCGGACAGCGGATGCCCGTTCACGTGTACCGTCCCACGCACCACGTGTACGTAGATCAGGCGCTCGAAGTCGACGTTGTGATGGGCGGTTTCGTCGGGACCGAACAATCCCGCATAGATCCGCACATCCTGATGCACCGTCACCGACCCATGCTCACCGCTCTGACTGGCGACGAGGCGGAGCTTGCCGCGCTTCTCGTCATCCGGGAAGAACGTCTGCTCGTAGCCCGGCTTGAGGTTCAGCTGGTTCGGAATGATCCAGATCTGCAGAAAGTGCGTGACCGTCTGGGCATGGTTCTCTTCGGAATGCGTGACGCCATGACCCGCGCTCATCCGCTGCACTTCGCCCGGCCGGATGATGACAGCGTTGCCCATCGAATCCTTATGGGCCAGCTCGCCTTCGAGCACGTAGCTGATGATTTCCATATCGCGGTGCGAATGCGTGCCGAAGCCGGCACCGCCAGCGACCCGGTCTTCGTTGATGACGCGTAGCGGACCGAAGTGCACATGATCCTCGTCGCGGTAGTCGGCGAAAGAGAAGCTGTGGTGGGAATCGAGCCAGCCGTGATTGGCGTGGCCTCGCTCGGACGCGTGGCGGATGACGAACATAAGACTCTCCCTGGATGAGGGCCCACCGTACCGCACCGCTTATGCGCTGGCTTGGAGAATCGACATGCATCGTGCGGTTTCTGCCGTCGACGGACGGAGCGGAACGACGATAAAACGCTTCGCGTGCCGCTAATGCCTATGCACATTCGGCGCGCGAAGAAAATGATGGGCGAAATCGCAAGTGATATTCGGCAACGGTGCATTCGCGGTACACGCGTCAAGAGATCGCCGCAGGGCCGTCGCGACGTTTGTTGAATCGCCACGATGAAATACGGAAATGGCGTGAACACTGCGATTCCTTAAGTATCTCTACCTGGTTTCTGACGACATCAGGTCGTCTTTTCATGCCGTATTTGTCGATGTGAACGAATTGCGCGAGCGATGTTTTCGCTTTCTGGAAAGGTCGCGGAAATGCATCGCCAGATTTGTGCATAGACCCCTCACGACCCTCGCTTAGGCTTGCGCCGAATACCAAGGGCCTGATTCCGTCAGGCTCATCGGCGTCACCAATCAGACGTCTATTTGCGGCCCGGATTTTCCGGCGTCGCGGCTGAAGTGCGGCCGACATTTCCCGGTCGGGGAAAACGCCGCGCGGACCGGGGAGCGTTATGAGCAAGCGTCACATGGGAAACATCCGCCGCACGTCGCTGAGCAGGGGTATCTACCTCACCTTTGCCTCGACCCTGTTCGGTCTCGTCAGCCAGCAGGCCATCGCCGACTGTGCACCCATCGCTCCGGCCAACGGCTCGACCATCACCTGTTCCGGCGGAACGCTGGTCGGCAACCCTTTCAGCACCAGCGCGAACAACCTCACCGTTAACGTCACGAGCGACGGGCGGATCGCATCGGCACTCGGCCTCGGTACGGCGATGACGTTGTCGGGTAACAACGTCACGCTCAATAACTCGGGAAGCATCGACCCCTCGCTGCTGGGCCTTCTCACAGTGCTGTCGGAAGGCACGGTCGTCGGCAATGCGAATGCAAGTAACCACGTCATCACGAACAACGCGGGCGCCAGCCTCTACGGCACCATCGGCCTGGCGTCGGTCACGATCGGCGATCTCGGTGGCGTAGCGCTCGACATCCGCAATGGCACGGGTGGCACGACGACGCTTACCAACAACGGCTTTATCGGTGGCAAACCCCTGGTCGGCGTGTCGGTGCTCGCCGCCGACGCACCTGCGATCGTGGCGTCCGGCCTGGGCAACACCGTCATGACCAACGGTGCGACGGGCACGGTGCAGGGCCGCATCAGTCTGCATGGCACCAGCAACTCCCTGACCAACAATGGCACCATCACCGGCAGCGTCTACATGGGGCAGGGCAACGACAGCTTCGTTGCCGATACGGGGTCCGTCGTCAGCAGCACGGGTACGGGCGTGGCCGCATCCATCGGCGATCTGCTTGGCGTGGGTGTGCTCAACTTCGCCGCCGCGGGCATCGTCGATGGCGGCACGGGCACGGACACGCTGACGCTGAAGAGCGCGGCGGGTAACGGCACCAGCAGCGCTTCGGCGGCGCAGTACATCAACTTCGAAAATCTGGCGATCAGCAGCGGCACCTGGAACCTCTCCGGCCGCCTGGCCAACGCAACCACCATGACGGGCGGTACGGCGATCCTCGCCGATCCCGCCAATCTGGGTGACAGCGCGAACGTCTCGGGCGGCACCATCCAGGCCGCGACCAACGGCCTCGGCGTCACCACGGCATTCAATATTCAGGCCGGTGCGGGCCTTACCGTCGCCGGTACGAACAATCTCGGTCTGAGCGGTGCCGTGTCGGGCTCGGGTCCTCTGACGAAGACGGGCACAGGCGCCCTGACGCTGGCGGCCGGCAACACGTGGACAGGCGGTACCACGCTCGCCGCGGGCAGTCTGCTGCTTTCGGGTAACGGTGCGCTGGGTACCGGCGCGGTCAACGTGACGGGCGCCGCCACAACGATCACGGCCCTGAATGCGACCACGCTTTCGAGCGGCAACGCTATCGCGGTAGGCGCCGGCAACACGCTCACCATCAACGGAACACAGAACCTGACCCTCAACGGGGCCCTGTCCGGTGCGGGCAACGTGACCAAGGCGGGCACGGGCGTGCTCACGCTCGGTGCCGTCAATACACTCTCAGGCGCGTTCTCGATTACCGGCGGCTCGCTCGCCGTCGGTGCGGGCGGCATGTTGATGCCGACGCAGGTGATCACCCTGTCGCCGGGCGGCACGCTCGATCTCTCCGCGGGTGCCAGCCAGACGATCGGCTCGCTGGCGGGCCTCGGTGGCACAGTCAACCTCGGCGCGACGACGCTCACGACCGGCGGGCTCAACACCAGCACGAGTTACGCGGGCCTGATCGCCGGCACCGGCGGCATCGTCAAGGTCGGCACCGGCGTGCAGACGCTTTCCGGCGCGAACACCTTCAACGGTGGTGTCGCGCTCAACGGCGGTGGCCTGCTGCTCGGCAACGACGGCGCGCTTGGTACCGGCGCGCTCAGCGTCGGCGCGAACGTCACGCTCGACGGCACGGCACCGCTCGCGCTGGCCAACAACGTGAACCTCGGTACGGGCGGCACGCTCAACCTGCTCGGCGGGCAGCCGCTTGCTTTCGGCGGTGTCATCGCCGGCACCGGCAACGTGGTGAAGACCGGCGCGTCATCGCTCACGTTGACCGGGGCGAACACGTTCAGCGGCGGCCTCACCGTCAATGGTGGCGCGTTGTTGCTCGGCAACGACAGCGCACTCGGCACGGGCGCGCTCAACGTCGCGGCATCGACCACGATCGATGGCAACAACGTTGCGCTGACTCTCGCCAACGGGGTGAATCTGGCATCCGGTGCCGCGTTGAACGTGCTCGGCGGCCAGCCGCTGACCTTCAACGGTCCGATCACCGGCGCGGGGAGCCTGATCAAGAGCGGCGCGTCCACGACGCTGACGCTCGGCGGTGCGAACACCTTCACCGGCGGCCTGAACATCGGCGCGGGCACCGTGGCGCTTGGTGCCGGTGCCTCGCTCGCCGCGACGGGCGCGGTGAATCTGAGCGGAACCGGCGCGAGCTTCGACATCTCGGCGGCAGGCAACCAGACGATCGGCGCGCTGTCGGGTGTGCCCGGCACCACGATTTCGCTGGGTGGCAACGCGCTGACCTTCGGCGACGCGACCAACCAGACTTACGCCGGCGTCATCGGCGGTACGGGTTCGCTGGTCAAGGCGGGCGCGAGTATTCAGACACTCAGCGGCGCGAACACCTTCACCGGTGGCGTGAGCCTCAATGCCGGTGGCCTGCTGCTCGGCAACAACGGCGCGCTGGGCACGGGTGACCTCACGGTCAACGGTGCCAGCACGCTCGACGGTACGGCGGCACTGAACCTTGCCAACAACGTCAACCTCGCGGGTGGATCGCTCGTCCTGCCCGGTGCGCAGAGTCTCGTGCTGGGCGGTGTCGTCACGGGTGCCGGCGGTCTGATCAAGAACGGCGGGTCACAGCTGACCCTCAACGGCGCGAACACCTTTACCGGTGGCGTGAACCTCAATGCCGGCAGCCTGCTGCTGGGCAACGCGGGCGCACTCGGCACCGGTGCGCTCAACGTCGGCGGCACCGGGTCGCTCGACAGCACGACGGCGCTCAACCTCGGCAATGCCGTGAACCTCGGTGCAGGCACCGCGCTCACGCTCGTCGGCAGCCAGGCGGTCACGCTCAACGGTGCGGTGGCCGGTGCGGGCAGCCTGATCAAGAACGGGGCGTCGGTGCTCACGCTGAATGGTGCGAATACCTTCAGCGGCGGACTGACCGTGAATACGGGCGGTCTCGTGCTCGGCAACAGTGGCGCCATCGGTACGGGCGCGCTGAACATCGGCGGCGCGGTGTCGCTGGATAACAGCGCCGCGATCAGCCTCGGCAATGCGGTCAACCTCGGTGCGGGCAGCGCACTCAGCGTTCTCGGCAGCCAGGATCTGGCTCTGGGCGGCACGGTGTCAGGCACGGGCAGCCTGACCAAGAATGGGACATCGGTGCTCACTCTGGGTGGCGCCAATACCTTCAGCGGCGGTGTGAACCTCAACGGTGGCGGGCTGCTGCTCGGTAACAGCGGTGCGCTCGGTATCGGCGCGCTGAACGTGGGTGCCGATGCGTCGCTCGACGCGAGTGCGCCGATCAACGTGGTCAACAACGTCGGCCTCGCCGCCGGTGCGAACCTGAGCGTGCAGGGTAGCCAGGCACTCACGCTGGCTGGCGCATTGTCGGGCGCGGGCGCCCTGACCAAGAACGGCGCCGCGACGCTGACGCTGTCCGGCGCAAACACGTACACCGGCGGTACGACGATCAACGCGGGCACACTCGCGCTGGGCGCAGGTGGCAGCCTCGCAGCGACCGGTGGCGTCACGCTGGCCAATGCGGAAGCCGGCTTCGACATCTCGGGCGCGGGCAATCAGACCATCGGCGCGCTGTCCGGCACGGCCGGCACGACGATCGCGCTCGGCGGTAACGCACTTACCTTCGGTAACGGGACCGACCAGATCTTCAACGGCTCGCTCACCGGTAACGGCGCACTGATCAAGGCGGGCGCCGGCGTGCAGACGCTCGGCGGTGCCAGCACCTTCGGCGGCGGCCTGACCGTCAACGCCGGTGGCCTGATCGTCGGAAACGATGCGGCGCTCGGCAGCGGCACGCTGACCATCGGCGGCGCGACCACGCTCGATGCGAGCGGCCCGGTCGCCCTGGCCAATGCGATCGCGCTCAACGCCGGCCTCACCGTGCTCGGCAGCAACGCACTCACCCTCAACGGCAACATCGCGGGCACCGGCGGCCTGACCAAGGACGGCGCGGCACTCCTGACGTTGAACGGCAGCAACACGTACACCGGCGGCACCAACATCAACGCCGGTACGCTGGCGCTCGGTGCGGGCGCCAGCCTGGCGAGCACCGGCATCGTCAATCTGGCGACGGGCGCCACGTTCGATCTCTCGGCAGGCAACGGCACGCAGACGTTCGGCACGCTCACCGGCGGCGGTACCGTCAACCTCGGTGCGAACTCGCTGACCGTCGGGGGCCCGACCAACGGTGTCTTCGCCGGCTCGATCGCGGGTACCGGCGGTCTGATCAAGGAAGGCACCGGCACCGAAACCCTGACCGGTACCAACACGTTCACCGGGGGCACGCTGATCAACGCCGGCACGCTGGCGATCGGCGCAGGCGGCAGCCTGGCTGCGACCGGTGCGGTGAATCTCGCGGCGCCGGGTACGGGATTCGACATATCGGCGGGCGGTAACCAGGCCATCGGTCTGCTCAACGGTGTCGCGGGCAGCACGGTGACGCTGGGTGGCAATGCGCTCACCCTGGGTGGTGTCGGCAACAGCGTGTACGACGGTCTCATCGCGGGCACCGGCAGCGTCATCAAGAACGGTGCGGGCATCCAGGCGATCGGCGGCGCGAACACCTTCAGCGGCGGCGTCGCGCTCAATGCGGGAGGCCTGGTGCTGGGTAACGACGATGCGCTCGGCACCGGTGCCCTGTCGGTCGGCGGCAATGCGTCGCTCGACACGACGGCCGCGCTCAATGTCGGCAACAGCATCACCCTCGCGTCCGGCGTGAACCTCGATCTGCTGAGCAGCAACGCGCTGACGCTGAGCGGTGCGGTGTCGGGTGCGGGCGGCATCATCAAGGATGGCGCCTCGACGCTGACCCTGACGGGCGCAAACACCTTCACCGGCGGCACGACGATCAACTCGGGCACGCTGGCCATCGGCGCCGGTGGCAGCCTTGCGTCGACCGGTGCGGTGAATCTGGCTGGCACGGGTACGTTCGACATCTCGGCGGGCGGCAACCAGTCGATCGGTTCGCTCACCGGCGTCGCGGGCAGCGCGGTGTCGCTCGGCGGCAACGCGCTGGCGCTCGGCGGTGGGACGGATGCGACCTTCAACGGCAGCATCGGTGGCAGTGGCGGCCTGGTGAAGAACGGCGCGGGCGTGCAGACGCTCAACGGTGCGAGCGCGTTCACCGGCGGCGTGACGCTCAACGCGGGCGGCCTGGTCGTCGGCAGCGACGCCGCGCTGGGCACGGGGGCGCTGACCGTGGGCGGTGCATCGACCCTCGATGCGTCGGTCGCCACCACGCTCGCGAACGACGTGATCCTCAACGCCGGGCTCGCGGTGCTGGGCACTAACGACCTCACGCTCAACGGTGCCATCTCGGGTGCCGGCGGCCTGACCAAGGACGGCGCGGCGACGCTCACGCTCAACGGCACGAACACATACTCGGGCGGCACCTTCATCAACGCCGGCACGCTGGCGCTGGGTGCGGGTGCGAGCCTGCTGAGCAGCGGCACGGTGAATCTCGCCACCGGCGCCACGTTCGATCTCTCGGCCGGCAACGGCACGCAGAGCTTCGGCACGCTGGTCGGCGACGGTACCGTCAACCTCGGCGGCAACTCGCTGGTGGTCGGCGGCCCCACGGACGGCACCTTCAGCGGCAGCATCGGCGGCACCGGTGGGCTGATCAAGGAAGGCACCGGCATCGAAACGCTGACGGGTACGAACACGTATACCGGCGGTACCACGATCAATGCGGGGATCCTCGCCATCGGCGCGGGTGGCAGCCTGTCGCCCACGGGCGCCGTGACGCTCACGGCGGCAGGCACCGGCTTCGATATCTCGACCGGCGGCAATCAGGCGATCGGCGTACTCAACGGCGTCGCCGGCAGCGCCGTCACGCTCGGCGGCAACACGCTGACACTCAACGGCGTCGGCAACGGCACCTACGACGGCGTCATCTCGGGCGCGGGCGCCCTGATCAAGGACGGCCCGGGGTCGCAGACGCTGGCCGGTGCGAATACCTTCAGCGGCGGTGTCACCCTCAACGCGGGCGGTCTCGTGGTCGGCGACAACGCCGCCCTCGGCACGGGCGTGCTGACGGTGGCCGGCGCGGGAACACTGGACGCCAGCGCGCCGGTCACGCTGGCGAACGACGTCGCACTCAACGCCGGCCTGACCGTGCCCGGCAGCAACGACCTGACGCTTGGCGGCGCGATCTCGGGTGCGGGGAGCCTGACCAAGAACGGCGCCGCGACGCTGACGCTTACGGGCGCCGGCAGCTACACCGGAGGCACGACGATCAACGGAGGCACGCTGGCGATCGGCGCCGGTGGCAGCCTGGCTCCCACCGGCGCGGTGACTCTCGCCGGTACCGGCACGTTCGACATCTCGGCGGGCGGCGACCAGACGATCGCTTCCCTCGACGCGGTGGCGGGCAGCACGGTCGGTCTCGGCGGCAACCTGCTTACGCTCGCCGGTGCTGCGGACTCGCTCGTCAACGGCACGGTCACCGGTACGGGCGGGCTGGTGAAGGACGGCGCGGGCACGCTCACCCTCAGCGCCGCCAATACCTTCAGTGGCGGCGTGACCCTCAACGCCGGTGGCCTGAGCGTCGGTAATGACGTGGCGCTGGGCACGGGTGCGCTGACCGTCAACGGCGCGACCACGCTGGATGCGACGGCAGCCACCACGCTGGCGAACGACGTCGCACTCAACGCCGCACTGACCCTGCCGGGCAGCAACAACCTGACGCTCAATGGTGCGATCTCCGGCGCCGGTAGCCTGATCAAGCACGGCGTGATTCGTCTGGCCGTGAACGGCAACAACAGCTACACCGGCGGCACCACGGTCGACGGCGGCACGCTCGTCGTCGGCAGCGACACCGCGCTGGGGACGGGCGGTCTCAACATCGACGGCGCCGCCCTCGAAGCGAGTACCGCGGTAACGCTCGGCAACGACGTCACGGTCGGTGGCAACGGCGTGACCGTGCAGGGTCCCGCCGACCTCACCTTGAACGGCACGCTCAGCGGCACCGGCGGCCTCGACAAGGAGGGCACCGGCACCCTCAATCTTGGCGGATCGCTCGCTGGCTTCACCGGTGGTCTGACGGTCAATGGCGGCATCCTCAATGCCAGCAATCCGTACACGGGTGGCGTCGCCGTCGGCTCGGACGGCACGGCCAGTCTCGACGGTACCGGCAACGTCGTCACGGTGACCGGCCCGATCGCCGGCACCGTCAACCTGGGTGGCAACAGCACGATCGATATCTCCTACGGCCAGCTGCCGGGTGTCACGGGTACGGTCAACGGGACGGGGCCGGGTAGCACGGTCAACATCACGGGTAGCGGCGAGGCCAGCTTGCCGGGCGGCTCGATCACCCACATCGACAACCTCAACATCGGTGCCGGCACGCTCACGATCGCCAGCGGTACGACCGCGACCTTCCCGGGTGGCACCACGGTCGGCGGCAACATCGTGGTCAATGGCTCGCTGGGCGGACCGGCGACCGTGACCCCCGGCGGCGGCATCGTCGGCGGCGGTACGGTGACGGGCCCCGTGGTGGTCGATGGCACGATCGCACCGAGCGGCATTCCGGGTGCGACCGGCGCGGCGGGAGGCACCGGTACGCCGGGTACGGTGCTGACGACGGGCGACCTGACGCTTGGCAACGGCTCGACCACGCAGATCCGCACGGGCACCGGCAATACGAGCGACACCATCAACGTCAATGGCGCGGCCACCGTCGGCGGCACGTTGGCGGTCACGCCGACGAGCACCACCTTCAGGCCGGTGAGCCGCTTCACGATCCTGCGGACGACCAACGGCATCAACGGCGCGTACAGCAACGTGCCGACCAGTCCCTTCCCGTTCCTCGACACGAATCTGGCGACCGAAGGCAATGACCTCGTCCTGACATACAGCCAGGCGGGCAGCGGTCTCGGCGCGGGCGGTATCGGCTTCGACCAGTTCCCCGGCCTCAACGCCAATCAGGGCGACATGGCCTCGGTACTGCAGCGCATCGCTGTCTCGGGGGGCGACCCGCTGCCGACCCTGCTGGGCAATGCGCGTGGTCTGACCTCGGAGCAGGTCTACCGCGCCTTCGATTCGCTGACCGGTGAAACGTACGCGTCGGCGGCCAATGCCGAGCTTTCCGGGCAGAGCCAGTATCAGGACACGCTGTTTTATCGTCTCAAGCTGCAGCGTGACACCGGCGAGCCGGGTCCGGCGGTCTGGGCGGAACCGTACACCTCGAGCAGCAGCTTCGACCACAGCGTCGACGTCGCAAAGGTCGACTACCGCATCCATGGCGTCATCATCGGCACGGACGCGCCGGTCACGCCGGACCTGCGCCTGGGTGTGCATGCCAACTTCGCCAACTCGCGTACCGAGGCGGATCGTCGCGGCGATTACACGGATGTCGATCAGGCGGCGATCGGCCTGCATGCGCTCTACTTCAACGACAAGCAGTGGTGGGCGGAAGGCCTGGCGTCGTACGGCTGGCAGAATGCGGACAGCTCGCGTCGTATCGCGGTGGGCAGTTTTACGCCGCAGGCGACCGGCAGCTATGACGGCAAGACCGCCAATGCCTCGCTGGAGGGTGGCTACCGCTTCCAGCTCGGCCAGTCCATGCACCTGGAGCCGTTCGTCGGCGCGTACTACGCGAAGGTCAAGTACGACGCCTTCACCGAGAAGAACGCCGGTGACGCTGATCTCCGCGTCGGCAGGACCAGCGCCAGCAGCCTGCAGTACGGCGTCGGCGCCCGCCTCGTCGGCGATGTCGACCTCGGCGTGGAAGGCACGAAGCTGCACCCGATCGTGATGGTCCGCTATCTGCACAACACCCGGGACGATACGACCACGGTGAACAACGCTTTCGCGGGCGCACCGGCCGAGGCCTTCTCGGTGCAGGGCTCGCAGCCGGTACGCAACCACTGGCAGGCCGGCGTGGGCGTGAGCTTCGACATCACGCCGAAGGCCAGCACGTTCGTGTACTACAACGCGGACGTCGCCACGCATCAGCGCAGCGACGCGGTGAACCTGGGCTTCCGCTGGAGCTTCTGACCGAGCCGCCCTGACGAGCCGCCGCGGCTCGTCAGGGCGTTCGCGGTGTGACCGCCGGTGTCCGCGCGGGAACGTCCGCGGACACGATCCTTGCCCGCCCAGACCGGGTATCCCTTCGCCCGAAGGATGTTGCGACTGGCACTTTGCCCTTGAAAAACAACGCCCGAGCGTCACCGCGATGGCACGCATGTCCGTCCGCACGTGCTGGCATATCGCTTGCAACGTGCCCCGGATAATCGGCGTGCTTAGAGGCGGACATGCAAACAAGGTATCTATCGGGCTGTCTGGCGGCGTTGCTGTCCATGGCTGGCGCGCTGCCGGCGGTCGCCGGCGCGGAAGACCTGCTGGACATCTATCGCGAAGCGGTAGCCAACGATCCCGTCCTGGCGGGCGCCGATGCGCGTCGTCTGGTGGTGGCCGAGGGTGTGCCGCAGGCGCGGTCGGCCTTGCTTCCCCAGCTGTCCGCCGGACTGGAGCTGCAGCAGTTTCATCCCGGTTACGCCGGTGTGGAATCCGGCAACGGCGGCACCTCGTCCGAAACGACGGGCGGCCACAGCCGGCAGCGTGACCTGACGTTTCAGCTCGACCAGACGGTGGTCGACCTGACGAAATTCTCGCGCGAACGCCAGGCGAAGCTCACCGCCGAATCGCAGGACGCCACGTATGAAGGGGAGCTGCAGGACCTCTACGTCCGCGCGACCACCGCGTATTTCAACGTGCTGATCGACCAGGACCAGGTCGAGGTATTCCAGTCGTACGAGGACGCTTACAAGCAGCAATACGACCAGGCCGTCATCAAGTTCGCGAACGGGCTGGCGCCGCAGGCGGACCTCAGCCAGTCGAAGGCTTATTACCTCTACATCAAGTCGTCGCGTGTGGATGCGGAGTCCGCGTTGAAGGATGCGCGTCGCGCGCTGCAACAGCTGACCGGCAAGGCCCCTGGCACGCTGAAGAGCCTGCGTGAAGACCTCCCGATGGAAACGCCCACGCCGAACAATGCCGAGGCGTGGGTCGAAGAAGCCATGCGTCAGAACCCGAACGTGCTCGCGGCGAGCCGTCTGGTGACGGCCGATGAGCATTCGATCTCGGCGGCGCGCAGCGGTCATCTGCCGACGCTCAATTTCTCGGTGGGCTACGACAAGGCTGGCGCGTGGTCGAACACGGTTCGTGGAGGCGCGGGTTATGGCCCGGGCAGTACGACGGTTGGCCTGGTGCTGGCCGTGCCGCTGTTCAGCGGCGGCCTGACCCAGTCGCAGGTGCGCCAGGCGATACACCAGCGCGATGCGGACCAGGACGACCTGGAGTCGCTGCGCCGGCAGACCGCGCGTGATGCCACCAACTATTTCAACCTGATCACCGCGGGCATCGAACAGGTCAGCGATGCGCGCGATGCGGTGAAGTCGGCTAACGACGCGCTGGCTTCCATGCGCGCGGGTTACGACATCGGTACCCAGAGCCTGACCAACGTCGTCGTCGCGATCGCGCAGCTGGCGAACATCCGTACGCAGTACACCGCGCTACGCCACCAGTTCATCCTCAACAAGCTGCTGCTCAAGCGCAGTGTCGGCGCTGCCGAGCTGAAAGACATCGAAGAAATCAACCGGCTGCTGCAGTAGCCACTGTGGTGGGAGCCAATCCTATTGGCGATGCTTCTGTAGGAGCCAGCCCTGCTGGCGAAAGCAACCCACCTCAGTGCTCAGCCAAAGCCACCCACTCCGACTCAGCATGCGCCTCACGATGCACGAAGAACAACGCCCGCACCGTCGCATCGACCATGCAGCTCGTCGTCAGCATCGCGTCCGTGCCGTCCGCCGGTGCGAACGCATAACTGACGTCGATCTTCTTCACCTTGGCGATGAAGTTACCCGCCGTCCCGTGTAAGCGAAGATCCAGATGGTCGATGTAAGGATGCCCCCCGGCATCCTTCGTCACGGTGACCACGCCATCGAACCGTTCGTCGTCGCCCTTGCCGTCGCTGCTCACGTTGATATGCCCGGCCTGGACATTGCCGCGCGGCAGACGCGTCGTCGTAAACGCGTACGTCGTCCGCCCGGCCTCCTGTTTCGTCACGTGCGCATCGGTACCGATGACGTCCCGCAGTTCGTCGTAGGAACCCATGATCTTTTTCGGCTCCTTGCGCGGATCCACGGATTCGGAATCCAGCTCGGGCTTGTCGCCGCCCTTGACCGTCGTGGTCGTACGGATGACGCCGTGCAGATCGGCCGTGGGCACGGCCTTGCGGGCGAGTGCCTGTTCCAGCAGCGCATCGTGGGCCGTGACGGTCGATGCCCCGGCGAGCAACAGCAATCCCAGATAAGCGGCTCGCATCGGCATCCCTCCTTCGGTTCGGACATATCCATGGAAGGTAGGCCGGCCATCGCCGGGCGCCATGGCCCATTGGTCACGACCGGCCCATAGGTCATGCCGCGCCGGATGCACCCCGGTCAGAACACCTGCTGCGTCGGCCGGATCACGATGTTGTTGATGTCGACGTCGGCGGGCTGCTCGATCGCGAACGCGATGGCCCGTGCGACCGACGCCGCCGGAATCGCCTGCTTGTAGAAATCCAGCACGGTGTCCTTCGCGGTGCCCGATGTGCTGAGCTTGAGGTCGCTCTCGACCGCGCCCGGTTCGATGCAGGTCACCCGGATATCGCCACCCACTTCCTGGCGAAGGCCTTCCGAGATCGCGCTGACCGCGAACTTGGTACCCGAGTAGACCGTGCCGCCCGGTGCGAAGACCTTCACGCCGGCGACGGAGCTCAGGTTGATGATGTGGCCGCGCTTCTGCTCGATGAAGCGTGGGAGCACCGAGGCGATGCCGTACAGCGTGCCCTTCAGATTGACGTCGATCATCGCGTCCCACTCGTCGGTGTTGACCTCGGACATGGGACGGATCGGCATCAGGCCGGCATTGTTGATGAGGACGTCCAGCGTGCCGAAGTCGGCCACCGCGGCGCCGACGACCTGGGCGAACTGTGCTTTGTTGGTGACGTCCAGCGTATAGGCCGCGGCTTCTCCACCGGCCGCGACGATCTCGGCCACGACGGCATCGAGCATCGACTTGCGCCGTGCCGCGAGCGCGACTTTTGCACCGCGGGCCGCGAGATGCTTCGCGACTTCCGCACCGATGCCCGTGCTCGCGCCCGTGATCAGGACGACCTTTCCTTCGATTTGCTTGCTCATGGTATTGCCCTCTATGTCGTGAGTGCTTACTTGACCGACTTGCTGGCGGCCTGCTCGATCAGCTTCGCCACGTCGGCAGGATGCGAGAGAAAGGCGACGTGACTGGAGGCGACCTCGACCGTGGTGCTGCCTGCGCGCTTCGCCATGAAGCGTTCGAGATCCGGGTTGACCGTCCGGTCAAGCGTGGCGACGAGCGCCCAGCTCGGCTTGGTCTTCCATGCCGCGGTCGACACGGGGGCGGTAAACGCCTGGACGGAAGGCATGACCTGCGAGGCCGCCATGAAGCGGGTTTCCTTCTCCGGCACGTCGGCGGCAAAGTCGGCATGGAACTGCGCGGGGTCGATGTAGAGGAAGTTGTCCGGCGTCTTCTTGATCGCCTTGGTCGCGCCGGGATTCTTCTCGGTCAGCGTAGCCAGGCTCTCGCCGGCCTCGGGCTGATAAGCGGCGATGTAGACCAGGCCGGCGACCTGCGGATCGTTGCCCGCTTCGGTCACCACGGCACCGCCGTAGCTGTGGCCGACGAGGATGCTGGGGCCGTCCTGCATGTGGACGACGCCCAGCGTCGCCTTGACGTCATCGGCGAGCGAGGTTTCCGGCTCCTGCACGATGGAAACCTTGTAGCCATCGCGGATCAGGATGTCGGACACCGCTTTCCAGCCGGAGCCATCCGCGAAAAATCCATGGACCAGGACGATGTTCTTCACGGGTGCTGCGGTGACGGCGCCGGCGCCGAAGACGGAGAGGGAGATCGCCAGGGCGGCGGCGAAACGGGTGCGACGGAATGCTGTTTTCATGAGGTTCTCCTTGGGCGCTTACTTGCGGATCAGAATGGTTTTCGGATTGGTGAAGAGCTGGCGCCCTTCGCTGCCGTGCTCGGTGCCGACGCCGGATTGCTTGTGGCCGCCGAAGGGCACGTCCACGCCCTGGGTATGGATCTCGTTGACCCAGACCATGCCTGTCTCGAGGCGGTTGGCCACCGCGACGGCCGCGGCGGTGTCGCGACCCCAGACGGAGCCGCCCAGACCGAACGGACTGTCGTTGGCACGCTCGATCACGTCGTCGACGTCGTCGTAGGCGATGATCGGCACGATCGGAGCGAACTGCTCTTCCTGCACGATCTTCGAATCTTCCGGCGGGTTGTCGACGACGGTCACGGGGACGAAGTAGCCGGGACGGTCCGGGTCGATCTCGCCGCCGAGGACGATCTTCTGACCGTTCGCCTTGATGTCGTCGAGGAACGTGACGACCTTGTCGAACTGCATCTTGTTCTGCACCGGGCCGACGGTAACCTCGGGGTCGAGCCCGTCGCCGAGCTTCTGCCGCTTGGCGTATGCCACGAATGCGTCGACGAAGTCCGCGTGCAACGAACGGTGGACGTACAGGCGCTTGATGCCGACACACCACTGACCCGAATTGCCGACAGCGCCCCAGAACAGTGCGGGCACGATCAAACGCCAGTCGGCATCGGGCAGCACGATCGCCGCGTCGTTGCCACCCATCTCGAGTGTGAGGCGCTTGATCGTCCCGGCAGCGGAGCGGATCACATGCTTGCCGGTCTCGGTGGACCCGGTGAAGCTGATCTTGGCGATGTCCGGGTGCGCGGTCATCTGCGGGCCAAGCTCGTTGCCGCCGGAAACCACCGAGAGCACCCCGGGTGGCAGCACGGACTGCGCGATCTGCCCAAAGCGCAGTGTGGACAACGGCGTAAACGGCGAGGGCTTGATCACCATGGTGTTGCCGGTGATCAGTGCCGGCGCCACCTTCCACAAGGCGAGCAGCACGGGGAAGTTCCACGGTGTGATCGCACCGACGACGCCCAGCGGCGTGTGGTGAAGCTCGACGATGTGGTCGTCGGTCTCCTCCACGATCTCGACGGGGATGCGCCGCGCGGCGATCTGCCGGATCCAGGAGATCGACTGGTCGACCTCCGGCTCCGCCATCGTCTTGAGCGGCTTGCCCTGCTCAAGGGTTAGCAGTCGGGCCAACTCGTCGCGATGGGTTTCGAGCGCATCGGCATAGGCGTTGAGATAGACCTGGCGCCGCTCGTAGCCAAGGGTCGACCAGGTCCTGAAGGCCGCTTTCGCGGCGGCGATCGCTTCGTCGAGCTGCGCGGCGCTGGCGGCCGGCGCCTGCGCCAGCACCGTCCCGGTCGCCGGATTCATGACGTCGAAGCGATCGCTCGTCTCGATGAGCTTGCCGGCGATGCTCAGGTAATACGGACCGTCGAAGATGTTCATGCCGACAGCTGCTTCATCAGCACAGCGGCGGCTTCCGACGACGACGCGGGGTTCTGGCCCGTGATCAGCAGGCCATCGGTAACGACGTACGAACCCCAGTCCGGACCCTTCGAGTAGATGCCACCCCTGGTCTTAAGTTCGTCTTCGACGAGGAAGGGCACCACATTGGTGAGGCCAACGCCTTCTTCTTCCGTATTGGTGAAGCCCGTGACCTGTTTGCCCTCGACCAGCGGCTTGCCGTTCGACGCCTTGACGTGGCGGAGCACGCCCGGGGCATGACAGACGAGCGCGACCGGCTTGCCCGCTTCGATGAACGATTCGATCAGCGCGATTGAATTTTTGTCCTCGGCCAGATCCCACAGCGGGCCGTGACCGCCCGGATAGAACACGGTGTCGAAGTCGGCCTGCGAGACGCTGTCGAGGCGGACGGTGGCGGCGAGCTGGGCATTGGCGGCGGCGTCGGCTTCAAAGCGGCGGGTGACGTCGGTCTGGAACGACGGCTCGTTGCTCTTGGGATCGAGCGGCGGCTGGCCGCCCTTGGGCGAGGCGAGGACTATTTCTGCGCCAGCGTCCTTGAAGGTGTAGTAGGGCGCGGCGAGCTCTTCGAGCCAGAAGCCGGTCTTGCGGCCGGTGTTGCCAAGCTGGTCGTGCGAGGTCAGAACGATGAGGACTTTCATGGGAATCTCCTGATTGATTGAGTAAAAGTAGACCA
>Ga0157370_10000581_pt1 | contig 45604 bp, 47 predicted proteins | sample C35metaG_FD_113463 | JGI IMG/M metagenome (GOLD analysis project Ga0157370, IMG submission 113463) | Corn rhizosphere microbial communities from Kellogg Biological Station, Michigan, USA - C3-5 metaG | ecosystem: Host-associated > Plants > Roots > Rhizosphere > Soil | place: USA: Michigan...
AACTCTCTCCTATTCTTCGGTCAGGAAAAACCATATTGGAAAGAAATCCAGGAATTCAAAAAACTAGATCAGAAAAACGGAATTCCGAAGAAGCCAATCTTGCTGGTCGGCAGTTCATCTTTTACAAAATGGACGGATGTCAAAGATTATTTCCCCGGAAAAACAATTGTCAACCGGGCTTTCGGAGGATCAAGATTACTGGATCTGAACAACTATTCCGATGAATTATTGAATCCTTACAAACCAAAACAAATCATCATCTACTGCGGAGAAAATGATGTGGCAATGGAAAACCCGAGTGCTGCAGAAGTTTTTGAAAGATTCAAAACATTCTTCGGAAAGATCAGAGCAAAATATCCGAAAGTCCCCGTGGCATATGTTTCTATCAAATATTCACCAAGCCGTGAACAATTCTGGCCAATCGTGACAGAAGTAAATCAGATGATCGAATCTTACCTTAAAACTCAAAAGCGAACCGATTACATCGACATTACAAAAGTGATGAATGATGCCGATGGAAAAGTAAGAAATGATATTTTTCTGGAAGATATGCTGCATATGAAACCTGAAGGATATCAACTTTGGACAAAAGTAATGGCGCCATATCTTAAATAGTCTTAGGAAATCGTCCTATGGTCTTCGAAAACCTCAGACATATTTTCCAAATGCTTCGACAACCTCAGCATGACAATTCAAATTTGTCAGTCTGAGGTTCTAGAAGATATTTGAAAGTATTTTTCCTGTTTTCTATTTGTATTTAGTCTAAATTACTTTATATTTGCAGATATGAATCAGCCAGTTATCGCATTTAGAATTGCACCTCTCGCACCAGCATTTGGAAATACAGAAGACATATATTGTGGAAAAAAGACTTGTTGTAAAAAATTCAAAAAAGGAAAACGCTGCAAAAAGTGTCCTGGTCGCGCAAAGATCAGCTAAACTTCATCCAGATTATAATAGCAATCAATGCTAAAAATATAAGAATAGAAACCAGTCTTTTAGATTTGGTTTCTTTTTTTTGCGGTTTTTGGAAACTTGCAGACGGATTGTTCAGTGATTCTTTTTCCTCAGAACCAGATTCATTCTCTGCCAATTCTGTAATTGTAATTCCCTGAACGATGGTCTTGTGAAGAACAGTATTCGTCGCGTGAAGCAGAATCTGGAACTTCCCGTGAGAATCAAATTCCTTAATCCTGATTGTTCGTTCACCATTCGGTTTTTCCAATCCGAAAGGGACAATTTTTACAAGATCCGCATCATAGGTATTCCAATAGATTGTGATCTCTTCATCTTTCTGAGCACGGATTTTACTCGCTGAGAAGTTCTTGATCTTTGGAGGCAGAATACTTTTCACATTGCGCTGCTGACTGCCAAGGTTTTGGTCGTAAATTCTTTTTCTTTGTGGATCTGTGAGTGTTTCGTATGCTTCCTTCACTTCCTTGAAACGGTCGGAGAAGTAGTCATCGTTCTCATTTTTGTCCGGATGGTACTTCAAAGACAATTTCCGATAGGCTTTTTTGATGTCTTCCGCAGAAGCATTTTGAGGAATCCCGAGAAAGTAGTAATAATCCTTCACAAAACAAATTTAACGATTTCGCCCGTTCAAAAACAAAAACGGAAAGCATAACTTCCCGTTTTTTCTAACAATTTAATTTAATTTCCTGAAAATTACTCCGCTTCCGCAGTTCTGCGCTGGCAGCAACCTCTTCCGAATTGCGTTCTCACTTTCTCTTTCAGCGAGTTGTACTCCTCGTCATTCATCGTTCTGATTCTGTCTGCGAATCCGAATGGTGTTCTTTCCTTCACATCATATTCGTCAAAAATACCTCTTACGAATGCTTTTCTTTTCTGTGCTTTTTTTGCGATGATTGCGATAGCGGCTAAACCTGCGATCGCTAAAATTCCTTTTTTCATTATTTTAAAATTTTACGTTTTACATTTAGGAAGACGCAATGTGACTTTGTTTACTTTAAAATAATTTTTTGGGCGCCTTTATCAATGTGGAATTTATCCTAAGTTCGTCGATAACTCAGTTGCCGATAACTATTAATGTTGACAGATCATTATATCAGTGTAAGTGACAGTAATGTGTTCACTTCAAGCGTTGTCGAACCTTCAAAAGAATTGTGTATATCCATATAATCCCATCCTGTACCACAGTTCAATGATCTGGCTTTTGTTGCTAATACTTAAATAAATATATTAAATTATCTTTGTATTCTTAATTAGTTTTCATATCCTAATAAATTGAGTGTTAAATTTTCAGTAATCATTATCCACTAAATAATATATATGACAAAATTTTTAGATTTTTCTAAATCCCACATTGGTAAGACGGTTACGTTCACTATACTAGGTTTTTTATTTGCATCAAGTATAAGTCAAATTAAATTTATTGTTGATATGAAAAAGCAGTTGGATGCAGCTGAGGCTGAAGCTCAAAATAGCGATCTTAAAGTACCTATAAAAAATTTAGATAATCTCCTGCGTGAAATGAGATTGAATATGAAATTAGAAAGAAATTTGAGCAAAAGACACGATATTATTCTTGGTTCAATAAGAAAATACAAAAAAAATAACAATATTGACTCAACGATATATTATTACAATGGCCTAATTGATAATCAGTCATCGATAGTTGAAGATAGAGGAATTGTAAAATTGTTAATACAAAACTATCCATCTGATAAATATAAGATGATGGATAATAATTTAACAGCAGAATCGGAAATGATTAACGATTTTATTTTATTTTTTAATGGTGAAATAAAGGAAAATCCTGTAACAACCGAAAGAATTTCAAATTATGCATCCTTACAAACTACATTAACATCCTTTCAAATAAACGATGATTCTTTTAAAAGAATTATTGATGAGCAGTCAATTGTTGTGGATCAAATCAACAAATCTAACTCTAAAATTTATGAGAAAATTAAAGAACTTAGGACTTCCAAATCTCGTAATTTAGCAATTCTTTTTTTTTATTTTTCAATTTTTATTTTGCTGTGTTTTATAAGTTTTAAAGCCGGTTATCTGAAAGACCATCCTTAATTAAGATTAAAATTGTAATTGTCGGGGAATTTTATTATTCTTTTGGTAATCAATTATTTATTTTATAATTATCTATCTTAATACGCTCATCTGCACGCCCGATGATCTTTTTGCAAGGCGTGACCCGAAACCGAACAAGGACACTAAATCAACCAACTGCAAGGTTTGCAAGCACCGTTGTTAGATCCTAAAGATTTCTACAAATGTAAAAGCCTGGAAGAACTCAGGGCAAGGGGAGAATTGTAAACGAGGATGATTATATTGGCTTGCTGCGGAAGGAATCACCTTGTTAGTCTTCAAACCAAAGAGCTTTGCAATCGCAAAGCTTTTATATCAATTCGTTTTCATAAAGTCAAAAGCACCTTTCCGCAGATGGATGCCGTATTCCAGCCAGGCTTTCATACAGGCGAGGAAATTGGCCCAGCCTTCGGTTTGTCCTATTGCCCATTTGACACCTTTCTCATCCATCTCGTGACCTTCTTCGGACACCTTTACAACCGTTTCATCTTCGGAAATCCTCTGTAATTCTATCGTGACCACAGATTTTGGATCCCAGACAAAAACAATCTTTTCATTCAGGATTATTTCTTTTGTCGTCAAAGGATAAGAGCCTTCAAACTCAGGGAAAGACCAGAAAATTTCTTTATCAACTTCCATTTTTCCGAAACCTTTGGAAATGAAATAATTCTGCATTATTTCCGGATTCACAATGGCTTCAAAAATTTCAGAAACTGGTTTCTGAATTCCGATAGTTGCTTTTGCCGTTAGTTTTTCCATAAATAATTTTATCCTTCGTAACCGGAATCTTTACTGAAATTGATCATCCAGCAAACCCCGAATTTATCTTTGAAACTTCCGAAATAATCGCCCCAGAATTGATCTTCCATTGGCATTTCAACAACTCCGCCAGCAGATAATGCATTGAAAATCCTGTCCGCTTCTTCCCTACTGTCTGGAAATATTGAAATGTAATTTCCGTTTCCCTGATTTAGTTTGTGTCCCATAGACGGAACTATGTCAGACGCCATTAGCAAATCTTTTCCGATTGGCAAAGCGATGTGCATCACACGGTTTTTCTCATCTTCGGAAAGGTTTTCTGTTCCGGGTGCATTTCCCATTTTCATAACACCGCCGACGAATTCTCCGCCGAAAACAGATTGGTAAAATGTAAAAGCTTCTTCAGCCTTTCCATCAAAATTGAGGTATGAATTTAATTTTGGCATTTTTATGTTTTTAAATGTTTGTTTTGAAACTTATTAACGCTGAATTGTTGCAGCCCGACTTGAACGGAAATCCTTTTTTGCGGGTATTCGACTTCTATTTAAACTGAAATCGTCTGCAAAAAAGATTGACTTCGTCGAACCACTTCGTTAGGTTTGGGAGTGAAAGGCGGAAAAGCTTCCCAAATAATTTTAATGCGCCTGAGCCTTCGCCGGATCGTCATAATTTACCATCCACTGGATTCCGAATTTGTCTTCCCACATTCCGAAATATGCACCCCAAAATGTATCCTGGAGTTCCATTGTTACTTTGCCTCCTTCGGAAAGTTTTGTGAAAAGATTCAAAGCTTCTTCTCTGGAATCGGTGTTTATGGAAACCGAAAAGTCATTTCCGTTTTTGTATTCGCCCATTCCCGGAAGTGAATCGCTGCCCATCAAAGTTGTTTCCTTAGAAATCGGAAGTGAAACGTGCATAATGTGATTTTTGTACTCGTCTGCCAAAGGTGGCATTCCCTCCATTGGTGGCATATCGCCAAATTTATTCCACATAGGAACTTGTGTTCCAAATGCAGATTCATAAAATTTAAAAGCTTCTTCGCATTGTCCATGGAAAGTAAGGTAAGGATTGACTGTTGCCATTTTATATCGTTTTTTAAGTTTAATTTTAATATTTCATATTGTTGTCGAAGTCGTATTTCATTCCTTCATAGCCGAGAATTCTTCTCATCAATCCGATCTGTCCGCAGAGATAATCTTCTCTTCCGATACACATTCCTACGAAATTGAGAACGTTCTCCGGAAAGAAATCGATGTTCATACCCATTGGAAAAGCTCTGTCCAATTCTTCATCAGAAGTTTCCAGAAGTTTTTGATAAACCAATGGCGAAATTTTGTGAAAACTATCTTTTAGTTCTTCCAGAGTCGGATAAACGAAATTCTCGTCCAATGTTTTTCCCTGAAAGAATAATTCGCCTTGGGGATTTTTCTCATCTAATCCAAGGACATTTCCCAATGCATAACGCATATCCAGAAAATTGCCAGCCATCCATACGACGTGATTGGTTTTTCCTTCGATCCTTTTTTTTGCATCCTCTTCCGAAATACCATTCAAAACAAGTAAAAAGTTTTGAGAATGACCACGAAATGCAGGAATGATGATGTCCAGTTTTTTTGATTTTGGTGTGTCCATTATTTGTGTTTTTAATTTTTTTCTGATAATTTTTTGATGATTTCCAAGCCTTTTTTGAAGCCGTTGTCAAACATATCTTTGAAGCTGTCATCAGAATCCACTTCTACTTTCAACGTTATTTTTCCGTTGTTTTCTTCCAGATGATAAGCTTCTTTTCCGCCACTCCATACTTTTACCTTTTCACTTTCGGTATCTTCTACTCCATCTGTGATTTCGCCCAAATGTTTGAAAACTAAATATTTATTTTCTTCGATCTTATCAATTGTACTTACCATTCCGTTCTTTTTACTGGAATCCGTAAAATAAGTTTTGCCTCCGACTTGCCAATCGGTTACCATATGAGAATCCGGACTGAAAAAGTAAGTCCATTTGGAATAAGTATTTTCATTCCACAAAACATCCCAGACTTTTTCTGCAGATGCATTAATTTCTGTTTGATACTTTAATGTTTCCATAACTTTAATTTTAAGAATTTACGGCATCTTCAATATCTTTGATGATGATTTTTTTCATTTTCAACATAGCGTCGAATGCTTTTTTAGAAATTTCTGGATTGTCATTATTTGTTAATTCGATCAGGCGTTTTGGTGTGATCTGCCAGCTGAATCCATATTGATCCTTCAGCCAGCCGCACATACTTTCTTCACCTTTTTCTGTCAGTTTATTCCAGTAATAATCTGTTTCTTTCTGATCATTTGTCATAACAACCATTGATGTTCCTTCGGAAAACTGAACTTTATGATCGTGAGAACTGTCCATTGCCATCATTGTATAATTATCGATTTGAAACTGAGAATGGGCAATATTTCCAACGGGTTCACCTTGTCCTTCTTGGTATTCCATAATGCCTTCAACTTCAGAATTCGGGAAGATTCCTGTATAAAAATTGATTGCTTCTCTACATTTTCCGGCGTTGTTTCCGGTGAACATCATTGTAGGAGAAAATTTCTGTTTGGCTTTTTCCGCTGCATAATACAATTGCCACGAGATTCCGTACTGGTCTTCTACCCAGGCATATTTTTCGCTCCAGGGATAGGTATTCAATTCCATCATTACTTTTCCATTTTCTGAGAGTTTTTGATAGTAATTCTCCACTTCCTCGTGAGAATCGCACATCAACATCAAAGAAAGTGTCTGATTAGGTTTGAATTGTGGGCCAACACTCAGAAACATTAACTTTTGACCTTCAATTTCTATATTGATGACCATTGAAGTATCAATCGTTATTTTTGAGTTTTTGAAAACTGAAGTGTAAAATTTAGCGGCCTCGCCCCCGTTTTGGTTGAACCAAATACAGGGAAAAATATCGTTGTTCATAATTGAGAATTTAGAAATTAGATTTTTAGATTAAATGAAATTCCTTAATCATTAATCTTTGTTAAATACTTTCCGAATATGTTTTGAAATTATCCAAGATAGCCTGCCAGCCGTCTTTCTGGAAATCCAAAGGATTCTGGTTTTCCGGATCGAAATTTTCAGTGACTTTTGTTTTGTTATCAGATAACTTTTCAAAGATAACTTCAACTTCACGCCCGTCTTCGATATGGTATTTGATGAGTTCATTGTCTTTGACCTCATCATAAATGCCCACAAAGTCAAAACCGAAACTTCCGTCTTTTGCCTGCATTCTCACTTCTAATTTTCCATTGACCTTCATATCATTTTTCGCTGACGGACACTCCCAACTTTCGTGAGCAAAGTTCCAGTTGACGATATGTTTTGGATTATTAAAGAAATCCCAGACTTCGTTTATTGTTTTATTAATTTCTGTAGTAACTGTTAGTTTTTGCATTTTTATTTGTTTTGAATTGTTGTAATTCAAAGTTAAAATTCTTCTGCAATTCTCAACTTGCCATAAGGCAATATCTTTTCTGTAAAATAAAAAATCACTCGTAAAAGAGTGATTTTCAATGTATTTATTTTTTAAAATTCAACGGATACTTCACATTACTGTAGCTGTCAATGCTGGCCTTGAGTGATCCCACCGCTAGTTCTGCCTTTATTAAAACAGGAACTCTATTCTGGTCATTTGTAACCCACATCGTGACGCCTTCTTTGTCTTTGAAAACTCTGCCACTCATTACTGATGGAATGATCTTCAAACAATTAATTTTACCAAATTTGGTAGACAGGTTTTCTGTTCCAACAACTTTTAACTGAAATGGAAATAATTCGTCGTCTATCCAAACACTCATTTTCAACACACTTCCAACTTTTAAATTATCAACACTTCTTAAATAATAGAAACAAGATAAAATGTCCTGGACATCATTTGGAACTTTCACCGTTTTCGCCGGTCTGTCGGTATGTTTTTTATCGACTAAAACCAAAGTATTATTATTGGTATTGAATGTACTTTGCAAATGTTGAGTGTAGCTTCCCTCGGAGACATTTCTTACATAAAAAAGCGGCTCTTTGTTCTCACTTATATAACTTTCGTAAACGTCTTCTACTTTGAAAAAAGTTTTTGCCGCTCCGCTTGTTTTTCCAACTCCTCTTACATAGAATGCGGGCTGACCTTTAAAAGAAGTTTTTGTTGTAGAAAGTGTTGCATTACCTGCTGTAATAAATCCATAATGAATTCTAAAACTTATGGTTTCTCCCGCATTTATATTATCAAACTGAGCAGACAGCGCAGAAAAAATAAAAATCCCGACAAATAAAAAAATATTCTTCATTAATTATTGTTTGTAATTCTAACACAAATTATTTGCCAAAAGTAAAAACAAAAACCCTTCACTACGAAGGGTTTTGCAAAATATAATAAAATTACATAATATTTGTTCCGTCTGGAATAACTGCGTTTTTCTTTACAACCACGATTCCTTCTTTTATAGAATGGGTATCATAATCGCCATCCGGGTGGTGCTTGCCACCAATTATTCTCACATTATTACCAATATAACAGTTCTTATCAAGTATTGCTTTATCTATATAACAATATTTTCCAATCCCCATGCTTGTAATATTATCAGCCTCATTCTGAGATACTTGTTGAGCAGTCTGATAATAATCGGCTCCCATTACATAAGAGTTCACAATCGTAGATCCACGATCTATTCTTGTTCTGTTTCCGATGATGCAGTTTTCAATTTTATCAGCCAAAATAATACAGCCGTCTCCAATAATTGTTTTGCTCACGTAAGAGCCGTTAATTTTTGATGGAGGAAGCATTCTTGCTCTTGTATAGATTGGATTTGAACTGAACAAATTAAATTGAGGAAGATCCTGAGCAAGATCCAAATTAGCCTCATAAAAAGACTCTATTGTACCGATATCAGTCCAATAGCCATCGTATTGATAACTCAATACACTATAATTTCCAATCGCTGCCGGAATGAAATCTTTACCGAAATCATCACCTTCGTGTTCGTTAAATAATTTTCTAAGCACATTTTTACTAAAAACGTAGATTCCCATTGAGGCCAAATATTCTTTACCTTGAGATTTGCTATCATCACTTACTTCAGATTTCCACTCACCTAAAATATCATAAGTTGGTTTTTCTGTAAATGAAGTAATATTTCCTTCTTCGTCGGCTTTCATAATTCCGAATCCAGTTGCATCTTTGGCATTTACAGGAATTGTAGCAATAGTAATATCGCCGCCTTGCTCTTTATGAAAGTTAATCATTTCCTGAAAATCCATTTGGTAAAGCTGATCTCCGGAAAGGATAAGAATATATTCGTACTCGTATTTTTCAAGATGCTTCATTGTCTGGCGAACTGCATCTGCCGTTCCCTGATACCAGTTTTCGTTCTCTACATTTTGCTCAGCCGCCAAAATATCTACAAATCCTTTGCTGAAAATATCAAAGTGATAAGAGTTTTTGATATGCGAATTTAATGATGCAGAATTGAACTGAGTCAGAACCAGAATTCTGTTGAGTCCAGAGTTGAGACAATTTGAAATGGGAATATCTACCAAACGGTATTTTCCTGCAATCGGAACTGCTGGTTTTGATCTTGTATTTGTTAATGGGAAAAGTCGGCTTCCTCTTCCGCCTCCTAGTACAATGGAGATTACACTTTCTTTCATATAATGTTTTTGGTTATTTTATGATTTTTGTTATTTGATTAAAGTTAATCATTCTTTACCAATATTAAGCCAATGTGAATGGAAATTATCAGTAATTATAAAGATTTTCATAATTTTTCGCCGACTTTTCCCAAGAGAAATCGAATGACATATTATTATAAATTAATCCTTTCATCAGATCTTTCTGACTGAAAATATGTAAGGCTCTTTTGATAGCGTGAACAGCATCTTCAGCACCGGCATTTGTAAAATTAAGTCCGCTGCCACCAGTCGAAATATCCTGAACTGTATCCCGCAAACCGCCTGTATATCTTACAATTGGAATTGTTCCATATCGCATCGCGTACATTTGATTCAGACCGCAAGGTTCTACTCGGCTTGGCATCAATAAGAAATCTGAAGATGCATAAATCTGATGAGAAAGATATTCCTTATAACCCAGATCTATTGCAAGATTTATATTGAATTTATGTTGTAATTCTTTAAGTTTATTTTCAATATCCTGATTTCCTGAACCGAGAATAATGATGTTGAGCGAACCATTGGTTTCCTGAATACTTCGTTCCACAATTTCAGGTAAAAGGTCTGCCCCTTTTTCGCCTGCAAAACGACCGATGAATCCAAAAAGCGGAAGATTAGGATTGAGTCCGTATTCTGCACAAATCACTTTTTTGTTTTCCCATTTGCCTTCTTCTGCATAATCTTTATTATAATTAAATTTCAGCATATCGTCGGTTTGCGGATCCCAGACTTCGGTATCAATCCCGTTGATGATTCCGAAAGCTTTTTGACGTTCCTGATTCATCAACGGTTCCAAGCCTTGAAAACTGTAAAATAATTCCTCAAGATATCCACCGGAAACGGCATTGAAGGCATTCGAAGTTTTGATCATCGCTGCCATAGGATTGATTCGCCCGTTCCAATCAAGAAGTCCGGATTTCCAACCATCAAAATGCGGAAGAAAACTGGACATTTTCCAATCCATACTTCCCTGATATTCGCCATTATGAATTGTTCCGATGGTTTTAACGCCTTTCAAAAAGCTAAATTCATAACAATTATCAATCATAAAAGGAACCAATCCTGTGTGATAATCGTGGCAATGAAAAACATCAGGACGAATCTGCATCGCACTCAGCCAATGCAAAACACCGTGCTGGAAAGCAATAAACTGCTGACTCTCGTCCCAATATCCATAAACGCTTTCGCGATCCAGCAACCCAGGAATTTTGACCAAATAAAGATCAAAACCCAATGCATTACTTTTCTCTTTGAAAACCTGAACCTGGTACATATGAAATGATTGATGAATAAAACCATCAAACACAACTTCGAAGTCGTGATTATAGAAAAATGGCTTGTTGTACCAAGGCATTATGACGCTGGCATCCAAACCCATCTGGTTCTGATATTTTGGCAAAGCTCCCACTACATCCGCCAGCCCACCGACTTTTGCAACAGGATAACATTCCATAGAAAGGTGAAATATTGTCATATTGAGATTTCTATTTTTTCTTTTTAATAAATTCTTTGATATTTGATTTTGGTTCCAGAACTCTATTTTGTTTCAAAACCAGACCTGATAATGGCGGCAATCTAAGGATGATAGAATTTTCCCGATTGTTCCAGCCTTCATTCAACTCTTGAGAAATTATAGCTTCTACTCCGCTTCCGCTGTATTTTGCATCATCAGAATTAAGGATTACTTCCCATTTTGTATCTTTTTCAACGCCAATTCTGTAATCAAAACTATTTGGCGTAAGATTCAGGACTGTCATTAGAACCTCTTTCTCTTCTTTACTTTTTCTGAGATAGATAAAAATCGAGTTGTCAGTATCGTCTGCGTTTATCCATTCATAACCGTTTGGAGAAAACTGTTGCTCATACAAAGCAGGGTTTGATTTGTAAAGAAAATTAAGATCTCTCACAAACTCCTGAAGGTTTTTATGAATTGGATATTCCAGCAAATGCCAGTCGAGAGACGTTGTGAAATTCCATTCGTTGGTTTGGGCAATTTCGTCACCCATAAACAGTAATTTTGCGCCCGGATTTGTGAACATATAGACATACATTGCACGGAGATTAGCAAACTTTTGCCATTCGTCACCTGGCATTTTATAGATCAGACTGCTTTTTCCGTGGACGACTTCATCGTGAGAAAGTGGCATCATATAATTTTCATTATACATGTACACGCTGGTAAAAGTTATTTTATTATGATGGTATTTTCTGGCAATTGGATCTTCTTTGAAATAATCCAGCGTGTCGTGCATCCAGCCCATCATCCATTTCATTCCGAAACCGATTCCGTCTTCGTGGACAGGTTTTGTGAGTCTTGGAAAATCCGAACTTTCTTCTGCAATAGTCTGCACATCAGGAAATTCGCCGTAAACAGCAATATTAAAATCCTGAAGAAACTGTTTAGCTTCTAAGTTGACGTTCGTTCCGTAGATATTCGGTTCCCATTCGCCTTCATTTCTGGAATAATCGAGATGAAGCATTGATGTAACGGCATCTACACGAAGTCCGTCTGCGTGATATCTGTCGAGCCAAAAAATGGCATTTGAAATTAAAAATGATTTGACTTCCGGCCTCCCGTAATTGAAAATATAAGATTTCCAATCCGGATGAAAACCTTTTCTCGGATCTTCGTGTTCGTATAAAAATGAACCATCAAAAAAGTGTAAACCATTAGCATCACCCGGAAAATGGGAAGGAACCCAATCCAGAAAAACACCGATATTATTTTTATGAAGTTCGGAAATAAGATACATTAATTGCTGTGGCGAACCAAATCTGGATGTTGCGGCATAAAATCCAGTGATCTGATAACCCCAGCTCGGGTCATAAGGATATTCCATCACGGGCATAAACTCTACGTGTGTAAAATTCATCGCTTTTAGATATGGAACTAGTTTGTCTGCGATTTCGCCATAACTCAGAAATCTTTCGGGGTTTCCGGGATCTCGCATCCAGGAACCTAGATGTATTTCGTAAACAGACATTGGGGATTCCAGGCTGTTGTACTTTGCGCGGTTTTTCATCCAATCCAGATCCTGCCATTCGTACCAAGTGGTGCAGACTATTGATCCGGCTTGCAATGCATTTTCAAAACAAAGTGCGTAAGGATCTGCTTTTTCAAGAAGAATTCCTTTATTTGTTCTGATCCCATATTTGTAAACTTCCCCGAAATCAAGACCGGGAATAAAACCTTCCCAGATTCCTGACTGATCCCATCTTCCTGCCAACTTGTGTGAAAACGAATTCCATTGGTTGAAATTTCCGATTACCGAAACCTCTGTTGCAGTAGGAGCCCAAACTGAAAAATAAACGCCGGAAACGCCGTCCACTTCAACTTTGTGAGAACCAAACTTTTCGTAAAGCCTGGTGTGTTTTCCCGAGCGGAAAAGATAAATATCGAAGTCGGAAAATAGAGAATAAGGCTGAACCTGCATTTCTTAATTAATATTTGGTTTGGTGAACGCTGCAACCGCTGATTACAACATTACCAAGATAACGAAATTAATCATTACATAACAAAAAACATTTTGTTAAACATTTATTAACAAAAACAATGTGTTTGTTTTTAAATATTAATGATTTTTCCAATACCCTTGTAAAATGGTAAAGGTTGAAAGAAGCGTCAACGCTTGAGCGATGGTAGTGGAAATCCTTTTTGTCCTGGTATAAAGTTCTAACTGATGGAAAACTTCCCGGACAAAAAGATTGCAACGGACAGCGCGACCGTTTTCCGCTGTCTGAAAATGTCCTTTAAAAGTCTAAGCTTGATAGCAGAAAAGGGGCACGCCCAAATTATTTAGAACCTGAACAGACTTCTGATGAACGTTTTGTTGAGAAACTTGTCCAGCGGATAGATCCTCAGGAAATGATTTCCAATGAAAAGCAAGATTAAAACTACAGCTGGCTTATAAAAAAGGTTCAGAATATTGAGTTCAAAATCCGGTAAAAGTATCGCCACATTTATTGATAAAAATCCTAAAATCAGTGCATAAATCATCTCGATTCCTAATGGGAAAACCTTGAACTTGATGTAATTGAAAGTTATTTTGATGATATTGAACAAAGACAAGGAAATTGCGTATGCAACGGCGATTCCGAGAATTCCCATATCTGTATATTTCAGGAAAATCATGTTGAGACTGATGGTAAGGACTGCCAGAATAAGCATCACAACGATATTGAATTTATAAAATCTGGACAATGAAATAATATGTCCGTTGAATCCTGTCGCCAGATCGAACAACATCGCAAAACCGAGAATCCAGAGAACAGGTTCCGACGAACGGAGATCTTCGCCATTCTTCATAAAATCTGCTAAATACGGGAATCCTACAACAATGCAACAAAACAGAACCAAGCCCAGGAAAAACAAACTAAGTGACGTTTTTTTATGAAACCTGTCCAATTCATCATAATCTCCGGATGCCAGAACTTTATTAATAATCGGTGCAGAAAGATTGAACAATCCCATTTGCGGAACGGTTATCAGAGAAATAATAGAATAAATATTGCTGTAAATCCCATTTTCTTCAAAACTGATAAATTCGCCGATCATCAGATTATCAATGTTGATGGCAATATAATTTCCTATATTCCCCAGAAACCCGAACAAACTGTAGGTCAATATTTCACGGTAGAAATTGTCTTTTTTGAAATAATTGAGATCAAAATCCGGTCTGATTCTCTCCAGCCGGTTGGTGTAAAATCCGTAACCTAAAAGTGACATCAGGAACATCAAAAAGAAAAATCCATAAGCAGTTTTCTCTCCAAATCCCACAAAGAAAAACAGACAGAACGCTCCGATGTTTGCAATCTTCGGAATGAAATTTTCAAAGATATTCGGGACAACAATTCTTTTATAATTGGTTAAAAATTTATTAAAAACCGATGACAACGCCAAAACCAAAACCAAAGGCAGAATCAGGCGTTTCATTTCCCAAAGCTTGGATTTTTGAAGGTCGGGAAAAAGATAATTGATGAGGAAATATCCGCCAAGAAATATCAAAAAATTAGTACAAATCGCAAGCAACGACAACGACAACATACTATGATGTTTGCCATCTTCTTTTACTTTTGAGAAAAATTTGACATTGGAAAAACTCAATCCAAAAACCACGATCGGAACCAAAATCTCTGCTGTCGGCAAGATGTAACGGAGCTTTCCGTAAAACTCCATATCGTAAGGGAAAATAAAAACAGACGCAAAAGTCCCCAGCAAAAAGCCGAGATAACCAATGATCGAATATTTTATTCCTTGTCTTGCAACGACGCTCATAGCTTATTTTTTGGTTGTTGGAAGAAATATGATATTATTAATGTAATCTTTGTAATTCTTCACATTGTCGGGGTTTTGCTGATTCAAAAATTCTTCTGTGAGAAGTTTTGGCTGTAAAGTTTCTCTGTCAAGGTAATTGACCGAAAATCCCCAATCTGCAATTTCAGAGATCAAAGTCCAGAGATTTTCTTCGTGGTGACGCTGTTCCATTTCTACCATCAAGATTGGTTGGTATTTCAATATTGTATTTTTTGCGCCACGCAGAGTCTGCATTTCGTTTCCTTCTACGTCTATTTTGATGAAATTGAGCTTCTGAAAATTTAGATTTAATTCGTCTAAAGGTTTGACTTCTACTTTTTGAAGAATCGTTCTTTCTTCATTTTTTTCTTTGATGGAAGTCTGTAAAGTTCCTCTCGTATGGACTTTCTCACCATTGATGACAGGAATCTTGAATTCAGCAGTTGTCGTAATATCAGATAACGCTACAGAAGACAAATTGACTTTTGGGAACAATCTCCCGAGTCTTTTGAATAATTGCTGATTTGGTTCGAAGGCAAATATATTTTCCGGCTTCAGATGATTTTCCAGAACAAAGAGATAAGCTCCGACATTGGCCCCAACATCCATAAAAACAGCATCTTTCGGAAGAATATTTTTGATCCAGAGAAATTCCGGTTCTACTTTTCTCTCCAATAAATTATGAGCATCCAGACCTTTCAATTTCTTGAAAAATCTGCTTTTGTAGAAAGATGGCGAAATGTATTGTAAATTCTCAGCAAGATTACTGTAAACACTCATAAATTTGAATCATAACAAAATGAACGGCAAAGAAAATGCTTTTATTTCATAAAATCATAAAATTTGTTAAAATTTATAATTCAAATTGTTCTAAAAATAAGTCTTAAATTATCTAAAGAAACTATTTTTACCAATATATTCTTTACTGATCGCAATGCTTTCAAAAATATCTTTATCGCTGGAATCCTGTTCCAAAAACCAATGTTTCAGACCTGCTTTTTCTCTCGATTCAAAAATCTTTTTAAAATTAATAATTCCATTTCCTATTTCTGTGAAATCTTTGGATTGAGCTTTCATATCCTTTATATGCCACAACGGAAATCTTCCTTGATATTTTTCAAAATAAAACAAAGGATCGAATCCGGATTTAGAAATCCAGTAGAGATCAAGTTCCATTTTTACTAAATCGGAAGATGTATTGTCTAAAATGAAATCATAAACAGTCTTGGTTTCATCAAACTTTTCAAATTCAAAATCGTGGTTGTGGTAAGCGAAATCAATTCCCGCTTTTTTCGTAATCTCACCAGATTTATTGAGTAATTCGGGAAGTTTTTTGTAGTTCTCCATAGTTCGTTCCTCTTCAAAAAGATAAGAGCAAACCATATATTTTGAACCGATGTAATGAAGATCTTCAACAGATTTTTCCCAGTCGTTTAGCAAAGTCCCTTTTTCATTATGAATAACTCCCGTTGTATGATGAGAACTGATGACTTCCAATCCGACATTTTTCAGAATATTTTGGAATTCTACTCTGCTTTTTCCAAAGAATTTCCCGTTGTAACCGTAAATTTCAATTTGTTTAAAGCCCATAGTTGCAAGCTTCTCCAATGCTTTTTCCAAATTTTCAGAAATAGCATCCCGAATTGTGTACAACTGAATGGCTAAAGGTTTTTTACTGTTCATCATATTTGAAGTTCCGCAGGCATACAATCCTAAAAGTCCCAACGAAGATAATGCTATAAAATCTTTTCTTTTCATTATAGATTTTAAATTTGATTAAAGATATTATTTTTAGTCATACAATTTTTACAAGAATAATATTAAAGTAGGTTTTAGAATTTCGTTATCACTTGGATAGGCATATTTTTCGAAATTCTAGTACAGTAATTGACAAACTTGTTTTAAATTTGGTTTTTAAATTATGTATGAGTCGTGTTGATTTCACTTTAAAAAAATTTAAATAACTTTATATGAAATATTTATTCATTATTATGTTTTCACTTTTCGGATTTTCAAAAAACAAAGCGCAGGCAAAATCGATACACAGTTTCAAAGTAGAAGCGCTTGATGGTTCTACAATTGACTTTTCAAAGTTCAAAGGCAAAAAAATACTGGTTGTGAACACGGCTTCGGAGTGCGGTTTTACACCGCAGTATGCTGATCTGGAAAAACTTTATGAACAATACAAAGACAAATTGGTTGTGATTGGTTTTCCAGCCAATAATTTTGGTGGACAAGAACCGGGCGCAAATCACGAGATTGCAACATTCTGCCAGAGAAATTACGGTGTACAATTCCCAATGGCTGCAAAGATTTCTGTAAAAGGAGACGATATTGCACCAATCTACAAATTCCTGACTGACAAGAAGGAAAACGGCGTAAAAAACACAAAAATCCTTTGGAATTTCACAAAAATCTTACTTGACGAAAAAGGAAATATTATTGACAGCTTCATTAGTTCTACCAATCCTACAAGTGATAGCATTACAAAGTATTTGAAATAGATGGAAGTTAGAAGATAAAAAGCGTTCAGAATCTGAACGCTTTTTTATTATTTATCGATACGTAAAAACTTTCCATTTTTATCGAATTCCAAATCGATGTCATTTATAAGTTCTACCTTGATTTTGTTCTTTTCCTTATCGATAGATTCTACATTTACACCTTTATAATTCTGAGCAAGATAAGTTTTAATTTGTACTGGAATCAAAGCTGATGGAATGCCTTGCTTATCGCTGATTTCTTCCCAGTTTCCATTTTTGTCGAAGTCGATTTCGGCTCCGTTATTTAGTTTCACTTCATATTTTTGTCCAACAACTGTCTTTTTTGATTCGTATTTTGCAACTGTTGCCTTTGGGTAATATCTAGCCAGGAAACTTTTGATATTTGCAGGCATTGTTTGAAAAGACGTGGAATTGTTTACAAAACTGATTGTAGAATTCAAACCAATTTCATTTTTCTCAACGGCCTGGAAAAACAGGGTTCCCGAAAAGATCAATACAAGACTTAATTTATTTAATTTCATAATAAAATATTTTTTTGAATTTAATAATTTATTTACAAACAAAAAAGCGACCAAAACAGCCGCTTTTATTAGTTATCAGAGAAATTACTATTAAACAAAAGGTAATTTCACAACCTTTGCAGGTATATCTTTATTTCTGATTCTAATGAAGATTTCTGAATCCAATTTAAAGTTTGGTTTATCAACATAAGCCAGTCCCAATCCAATTTTCTTCATTGGTGACATTGTCCCGGAAGTTACTTTTCCTATAATACTTCCTTCAGCATCTACAACCTCATAATCGTGTCTTGGGATTGCCTTTTCCTGCATTTCGAAACCAACTAATTTTCTGGTAATGCCTTCAGATTTTTGATTTTCAAGAAATGCTTTATTCACAAAATCTTTATCAAATTTCGTAATCCAGCCCAATCCAGCTTCTAGCGGAGAAGTCGTATCATCAATATCATTTCCGTACAGACAGAATCCTTTTTCCAATCTCAAAGTGTCTCTCGCAGCCAATCCGCAAGGAATCAACCCGAATTCTTTTCCAGCTTCTGATAATGCATCCCAGATTTGTTCTGCATTGTCATTATTAAAATAAATCTCGAAACCGCCACTTCCTGTGTAACCTGTATTTGAAACAATAACATCAGAAAAACCAGCCACAGAACCAACTGTGAAATGATAATAAGGAATCGAAGACAAATCTGTTTCAGTCAGTTTTTGAAGAATTTCAGTTGCTTTTGGACCTTGAATAGCGATCAATGACATTTCGTCTGAAGCATTGGTCATTTTCGCTCCGAATTTCTCATTGTATTTTGCAATGTGGTTCCAGTCTTTATCGATGTTTGAAGCATTTACAACTACGAAATATTTCTCATCATCCATTTTATAAACGATAAGATCATCTACAATTCCGCCGGTTTCATTTGGCAAACAAGAATATTGTGCTTTTCCATTCTCAAGCGTATCAACATTATTGGAAGTTACGAATTGCAAAAGGTCTTTCGCTGCAGAACCTTCGATAAAAAACTGTCCCATATGAGAGACATCAAAGATTCCCGCTTTTTCGCGGACAGCAAAATGCTCTTCTGTAATTCCGGAATATTGAACAGGCATTTCGAAACCTGCAAAAGGAACAATCTTAGCTCCCAAAGAAACGTGTTTATCGTATAAAGCGGTCTTTTTCATTTTTACTTTTTTTGTTGCGCACAAATCTAAAAATTAATTATGAGTTTTTAGTTATTAATGATAAGTTACATTTTCAAATTAATTTGATTTTTAAATTAATACATTAATGTTAACTTTGCGACTCAAAATAAAAAACTATGAGCGATACGATTCTTTGCCCGAAATGCCAGTCAGAATTCACTTACGAACAGGATAATCTGCAAGTTTGTTCCCAATGTTTCTACGAATGGGATCCTGCGGAAGTTTCTACAGAAGGGAAAATTTTCGATTCTCTTGGCAAGGAATTGCAAAACGGAGATTCTGTGATCGTGATCAAAGATCTTCCTGTAAAAGGTGCTCCGAAAGATATCAAAGCCGGAACAAAAGTGAAAAACATCAGATTGAGACCAGAAAGTGATCATAATATAGACTGTAAAATAGATGGTTTTGGATCTATGGCTTTGAAGTCTGAGTTTGTGAGGAAAGCTTAGTAAAAAGAAAAAAACACTTTGACTCCGCTCAGTATGACAAGTTTAACATAAAATGTCAGGCTAAGCGGGGTCGAAGCCTTTTAGATATTAAACAAAAAAAAGGAAAAATTTGGCAGGGTCGACTTTCAAAGACTTTGATTGCTTACGCTAATTTCAGTCCTTAGGGGCAGAAAGAGAATTAACCAAAAATTTCCTGATGTATTTTCGTTTAGCAAAATTAGAAATTATTTTTAATTCAACAAACTGAAAATCTATAAGTTATCCATATTTTATCCACAATTCTGGAATCAGAAAATTTCTAAAATTGCAGATTAACTTTTCCCTCCAAAAATTCCTGAGTATAAACTATGATTGATTTTTCATTGATCAGCAACTTATTTCTGTAATGAGAACCTGCAAAACGGCTGTCAGAAACAATTGCTTCTATTCCGCTCTCGGCAATTTTGATTTGATGAGGAAAATAATTCGTCTTCTTTAAATTTAATTGAGTTTTCTCTTCGTTTGTAAAAATATTGACTTCGCCGAGAAGCTTTGCAACATAATCGTTATAAGGATTTTCGTAAGTTTCTTTTGGTGAATCATTCTGTATTAATCTTCCTTCCTGTAAAACGACAATTTTGTCTGCCCAGGGCAAAACCTCTTCCAAATCGTGTGTGGAAATTATCAAACTAAGATTATTTTCTTTTACATAATTAAAAAGCTTTTCCCTCAATTCAAACTTTCTGGAAAAATCGAGATTACTGAATGGCTCATCCAGCAAAAGCATTTTTGGTAAAACCGCCAAGGCTCTTGCAATCGCAACTCTCTGCTGTTGTCCGCCACTCAGATTCTTCGGTATCACTTTAGCAAAATCTGTGAGACCTACAACATCCAACAACTCCTCTACTTTTTCTTTTTTCCCTTTAAGATTGATATTAGAAATGAATTTTCCGACGTTGTCATAGACTGTTCCGTATGGCATCAAATCATAGTTTTGTGCTACAAATTTCATTTGAGATTCGCCGGGAACGAGATTGCCTTTTGGGCCGAAAAGTTTTTGGTCTTCAAACAAAATTTCACCGCCTTGCCAATCTATCAAACCGTAGATCAAACTCAACAAAGTTGATTTTCCACAACCACTTTCGCCTACCAAAGCAATAATTTGTCCTTCATCTACATTCAGATTAAGATTTTGAAACAATGGTTTATCGGTCTGATAATTGAAATACAGGTTTTTAACTTCTAACAACATCTTGTAAAATTAGTGGTTGAAATAATAATAATTTTATTATTTTAGCAAAAACACAAATTTAGACATTATTTAAAAATTTCATTATGAAAAAGACAACTTTAATCGCCGCAATTTTATTGGTTTCTGCTTCGGTATTTATCATTTCCTGCGGAAAGGACAAACCGGTAACGAGTGAAAGCAATGAAGTTCTGACAACTACAGACGGGCAAGTTTACGTTGTAGATACACTGAACAGTAAAGCAGAATGGAAAGGTTTCAAAGTTGTAAAATCTGATAATACAAGCCATATTGGAAATTTGAAATTTGAAAGCGGCGAAGTAACAGTGAAAGCTAATAAGCTGGAAAGCGGGCAATTCGTAATTGATATGAATACTCTTACAAATGAAGACCTCAAAGATGCTGAATCCAACGGAAAACTTCTTGGTCATCTTAAAAGTGCAGATTTCTTCGATACAGCGAAATTCCCGACAGCATCTTACGAAATCACTAAAGTGACCGAAGCTGCAGCCGGAAGTGATTACAATACAGTTCTTGACGGAAATCTTACGCTTAAAGGAATTACCAAACCATTCAGTTTCAACGCCAATGTAAAAGTTGACAAGGGAGAATTAATGATCGCAACAGAGCCAAAAGATATAAACAGAGACGAGTTTGGAATCAAATTTCAAATGCCTGCTGCGGAAGGTTTGATTAAAAATGAAATTAATATTCAGGCCAAAATAAAGGCGATGGAAAAGAAATAAAGTTAAAAATCTATATTGAATTTGAAATCTGTCTCTAATAAAGGCAGATTTTTTTATTTTAAAATCGTATTTTTGCAATCTATATTTTTATATAAATAATGTTAGAGAAAATTGATGACCTGCTGATAGAAGTACAAAATTTCCAATCTTCTGCAAAGGATGAGATAGAACAGTTCCGATTAAAATTCAATGGAAAAAAGGGAATTATGAATGATTTCTATGATTCGTTGAAGCAAATTCCTAATGAGCAGAAAAAAGATTTTGGACAGAAAATCAATATCTTAAGAAATACTGTAAATGAAAAACTTGAAGAATTAAAATCATCTTCAGAAAGCAAGATTATTCTTGAAAAAGAAGATCTTTCAAGACCTGCATTTCCTTTGGAATTGGGCTCTCGTCATCCAATTAATCTGGTCAAAAACAGAATTATTGAAATCTTCAAATCCATCGGTTTTGCTGTTGCAGACGGACCGGAAATTGAAGATGACTGGCATAACTTCACTGCGCTCAATCTTCCGGAATATCATCCGGCGAGAGATATGCAGGACACTTTTTTCATCGAACAAAATCCAGATGTTCTTTTGAGAACGCATACTTCTTCCGTTCAAATCCGATATATGGAAGAGAATGAGCCGCCAATGAGAATTTTGGCACCTGGAAGAGTTTTCAGAAATGAAGCTGTTTCATCACGTTCACATTGTATTTTTCACCAGATCGAAGGACTTTATATCGATGAGAATGTAAGTTTTGCAGATCTTAAACAGACAATACAGTTCTTTACAACTGAGCTTTTCGGAAAGTCCAAAATCAGAATGAGACCTTCTTACTTCCCTTTTACTGAGCCAAGTGCAGAAGTGGATGTTTATTGGGGGCTGAATTCTGAAACAGATTACAGAATCACAAAAGGAACAGGCTGGCTGGAAATTATGGGTTGCGGAATGGTAGATCCTGCTGTTCTTAAAAATGTAAATATTGATCCGGACAAATTCTCCGGATATGCTTTCGGGATGGGAATCGAGAGAATCGTAATGCTGCTTTATCAAATGAGTGATATTCGTATGTTCTTCGAAAATGATGTAAGAATGTTAGAACAATTTAAGAGTTTATAATCATTTTTATTAAAATATATTAAAATCCTGTGATAATGCAATTCACAGGATTTTTTTTCCTATTTTTATAAGAAATCTAATATGAAATAATTTTTAAAGCGATAATACATATTAAAAATAAACGTTGATAAATAAATATTTTTATGATATTGTTTAAATTTGTCTTTTATGGATATCATTTATTTAATGCATACTTTCAAAAAAACTAAAACCACACAAATATGAAATCAAAAAACAAGTCTTCACGCTCTTTGAGTTTTAGATTAAGAAAGATTGTACATTATTTTCTTATTATATGTATTCTATTAATCCAACTGATCATCGCCGGATTTTTTTATAATGAATTCGTGAACCGAAAGAATCTTACTTTCATAGAAAATCAATTAAAAGATGTAGACTCATTAGAAAACCTGACAGACAATTCCAGAAAAGAACTTATTACTTCGCAAGATTATTTTCAAAAATATCTGATAACGGATGATAAGAAATTTTTGGAATCTTATTTTCAATCGGTTAATAAACTTAGTCAAAATCTGGATAGCATCAACCGTTACAGAGACAGAAATCCCAAATTAAAAACAATTCTGATAACCCAGAAAAAAGATACCGCAGAACTTAAAAAATTAAAACTACTCGTAGATTCTTCTTTTCAATTTTCTACGAAATCAACTTTCAAGATGCGGGATGAACTTCCTAAATTCAAAAAGATGGATTTCGATTATGATTTCGAAAAGTTTGATATTCAGCAGCAGACATTTGCTGATACGATTCAGAAAAAAGGTCTGTTTGGACGTTTAGGGGATGCTATTGCCGGAAAAGTGAATGTGCAAAAAGAAAGCACTGTCATCACTTTGAAAAACGGAAAAACAACAAATGCATCCAGAATGAAATCGGAATTGGACAGCCTTATGAGATCCATCAATAATCATTATTCCAAGGAAGTCCAGAAGATACAGATCAACGTTACAAAAAATAAAAACAACAACGGAAAGTTCTATAAAACCTTCAACAATATGTTGATATATAGTAATGATCTGATGAATATCTACGAATTTGCAATCAGAGATTCTAAATCTGAATTAGAAAAAGAGCTCACCAAACAAAATTCTGCCAGCAATAAGATCAGAACATATCTGGTTTTGGGAGCAATGGTTTTGATGTTCATTGTTTCCATTTTGATTATGTACTTTACAAGAATCGCATTTATTTATGAAAAGCGACTCAACTCTGCCAATAAACAAATCAAGGAAAACCTGAATTTTAAAAACAGAATTCTCGGAATGCTGAGTCACGAGCTGAGATCGCCATTGAAGATCATCGGAATTTTCATCAAAAGAATTAATAAAAAAACAACCGACGAAACTGTAAAAGAATATCTGAAATCAATAAGTTTCACCAATGATACTTTATTGATGCAAGCCAATCAAATCCTGGAATACACCAAAAATCAACAGGTAGAAAATAAACTGATTCCAACTGATTTTAATCTTAATAATGAAATTACGTCTATATTAACTGCAATCGAACCTTATATAGAAACAAGAAATAATAAATTTGTCATTAATAAAAATATTGATCCGAATATTGTCGTTTACTCAGACTGTACAAAGATCAATCAGATCTTTATGAATATTCTGGGGAACGCTAATAAGTTCACAGAAAATGGACAAATCACCGTAAATACTTCAGCAAAATATCTGGACGAAAACACCGTTACTTTGTCTACAGAAATAATTGATACGGGTGCCGGAATTTCAAAATCTGATTTGGAAAAAATCTTCGAACCGTATTATCAAGGTGTTTTATCCGAAGATGTAGAAAATCTGGGTGCAGGTCTGGGACTTAGTCTTTGTAAAGAAATTGTAGAATTATATTCCGGAAAAATTTCCGTAGATAGTGAACTGAACGAAGGAACTACAGTAAGTTTCTCTATTAATCTGAATATTAATAAATGAGTCAATTAGATAAAACGATTACTTTTTTACTGGCAGATGACCATAGTCTTATAAGACAAGGCATTGTATTTCTTTTGGAAGAGATGGAACTGGAGTGCGAAATCTTCCACGCTTCCTCTCTGAATAAGGTTTTGGAATCTGTAAAATCAAATCCAATAGACATTGCAATCATAGATGCTCATTTTCCTGATGGAAACAGTTTGTCTATCTTATCCGAAATCAAAAACATCCGGCCGGAAACCAAGATTCTTATATTTTCCGGAATTGACGAAAATACGCAAGCACTTAAATTCTTAAATGCGGGTGCCAACGGTTTTCTAAGCAAACTGAGCGAAGAAGATGAAGTGAAAAAAGCCATTTTGAAAATGATAGATGAAGGAGAATATATTTCTCCCGCAACGCAGGCATTATTGGTAAACTCTTTCCGAAATCGAAAGCTGATAAATCCTCTTTTTTCATTAACAGAAAGAGAACTGGAAATTGCAGAAATGTATGCAGAAGGCTTAGGAAACTTGGAAATTGCAAATAAACTGGATATCAAACAAAATACAGTGAGTACCCTTAAAAAAAGGATATTCGACAAGTTGAATATTGAAAATATCGTAGAACTTGTAGAATTGATGAAAGATCATTATTGATCTTATAAAACAATATTCCCCTAATAACTAAGGCTGATTTTTCGAAATCGGCCTTTTTTGTAGATAAATATCTACAAGCACAGCGATATATATCTAAAGCATTTAAAGAAATCATATTGAAGATGTTGGTATTTTTGTACCAAGATAATCGAGAATAAAAACACAAAGAAAATAATATTTGAAATACGGTTCTGAAAACACAAATGATGAAACTAAAATTACAAATATTCTAAAAACACAAATGGTGAAATCGATTATCAAAACACAGAACCTAAAAAATTCTGCGAGATATGAAAAAGGGCAAAAACACAAAACAAAGAAGATTCTAAAATCACAAATGATGAATCTGGTATCAGAAATGATACAGAAAGGGCAAAAACACAAAAACAAAGATTCTAAAAACACAAAAAGATGAATCAAATATCGAATTACAGAGTCATATGGCTCTGTAATTTAGATATTAAAAAAGCACAACATAATGAAAATAAATAACCGAAAAGAAGTTGCAAAAGCTCTGTATCTGTTTTTCTTTATTATTTTATTGGATATCGTATTTCTTATTGTGGCAAAAAAAATACTTACCCTTCCAAAAATATTATTATACAGTTCTTTTTTAGTAATTCTCATATTTTCTTTATGGAGAATCGCTACATTGAAGATCTTCTCTATGGAAGTTTCTGAACATATTTTTACAATAAAATACAGACATCCCTTTTCAAAAATACACCAGCCGGTTTTGGAAGTACCAATACAAAAAATTATTTCTTTAAAAGCTGAAAAAGGCATTATCAATTACGTTCTGGTGATTGGGGTAAATACCAGAAAAGGAATCCGAAATTTTTATTACAGACTTGGCAGGCTTCCGGAAAATCAAAATGAAAAGTTCAAAAAAATATCTGATTTTATAGCATCTTCACGTTTTAAAAATGAAATATTACATTGAAAAAATTATATTTTAATATTTATTTTTAATCAATAAGGAATACATCAATTTATCCATAAGGAACTTAACCTTTCCTGATCCTGTGAAAATTTCGCAGGATTTTTTTTGTTTAAAACTGTTTCATTTAACGAAATTATCCTACATCAATTTACAGCATTTTTGCTTTGTCTAATTTTGAATCAAATAATTACTAACTTTAAAAAAATAAAATATGAAAACAGAATTCGAATCTGTTCCGCTTATAAAAAATGAATCAAGAAAACGTTTTGAGATTGAAATTGATGGCCATTTTGCATTTATAAATTACGGAGAAACTGATAACCAAATCGCATTGGTACACACAGAAGCCGAACCAGAATTGGCAGGAACAGGAGCTGCAGCCGCAGTTGTAGAAAAAACGCTGGAATATATCAAAGAGAGTGGTAAAAAACTGTTGCCATTCTGTCCTTACGTTTTTGCATTCATCAAAAAACATCCGGAATGGAAAGCAATTGTGGATGATAAATTCGGTGCTTACGATAAACTTTAAAAATAAAAAAACTCAGGATATGAAAATATTTGCATTTGCAGGAAGCAACTCTTCCACTTCTATCAATAAGGAATTGGTAAAATTTGTTCTGAAAAGTTTTCCGGATGAAGACATCAACCTCATCGATCTTAACGATTATCTGATGCCTGTTTTCTCTGTGGACCTTGAGAAAAAAGGATTTCCGGAAGAAGCATACAAATTCCTGAAAAACATAGAAGAATCCGACATCATTATTTGTTCTTTGGCAGAAAACAACCGCTCTTACAGTGCAGCTTTTAAGAATATTTTTGATTGGGCTTCCAGAATCAATGTGAAAGTTTTTCAGGACAAGCCAATGTTTCTGATGACAACTTCGCCTGGCGGATATGGTGGCGGAAATGTAATGACAGAAGCGTCGAAATTCTTTCCGCAATTTGGAGCTGATATCAAAGAAACTTTTTCTCTTCCTAAGTTTTACGAGAATTTTGACTTGGAAAACGGAATTGTAGAACCTGAATTATTAAAAACAATCAATTCCAAAATTGAAAACTTTAAAAATCAAATCTAATGGAAACTCACGAATATAACGCCGGAGAAATTACCGTTCTGTGGAAACCAAAAGTTTGCATCCACGCTGGAGTTTGTGTAAAAATGCTCCCGAAAGTTTATAATCCAAAAGAAAGACCCTGGATAAAAACAGAAAACGCAACTGCAGAAGAGCTGAAAAATCAAATCGAACATTGCCCATCCGGCGCTTTGAGCTATAAATTAAATTCTTAAAAATGGGTGTAAAAGTAAAAGCAACGCTTGGAACCGAAAAATATTACACAGAAGTCATAGCCGGTGAAAACAAACTCATCACAGATGAACCAGTTGACAAAGGTGGCGGAAACAAAGGTTTCAATCCTTTTGAAATTCTCGCAACATCACTGGCAAGCTGTACTGCCGCAACTCTGAGAATGTACATCGACAGGAAAGGCTGGGATATTCCTGTCATTAATGTAGAAGTGGATCTGGAAAATTTTCCTCAGACAAAAACGGCTCAGTTTTGTAGAATTATCGATTTTGGATCAACAGACGTTTCCGAAGAAATCAAAGACAGACTTTTCAAAATTGCAGATGCGTGTCCCGTTCATAAAATCCTTACCAACAATATAGAAATCTTAACTAAAATCTAAAAAATGATAGAGATAAAACAAAATAATGGAGAAACAAAAGGCGAATTTGTAGCATTCTTCGATGGAAAGCAAGCCGGACTAATGACCTATTCGTGGGCTGGAGCAGACAAATTCATCATCGATCATACGGAAGTAGAACCCGAATTCAACGGGAAAGGTGTTGGGAAAGAATTAGTGTATCAGGCTGTGGAATTTGCGAGAGAAAATAATCTGAAAATCATTCCGCTTTGTCCTTTTGCTGCTGCAACTTTTAAAAAAAATGAAGAGATAAGAGACGTTCTTTAATGATAAATGATATTAGTAAAGACAATCGTAAACATTTTTTGTCATTCCGCAGGAATCTAAACCTCGCTGTAGAGATTCCTACGGAATGACAAAATTGGGTTTTATGCAAACTGATAATTTGTACTGAAAACTGCAGCCCGACTTGAGTGGAGCTCTTTTTTGCGGCTGGAAATGCTAAGGCAAAAAAAGCGGGAACGGAAGGCGGATAAAGCTGCCCAAATTATTTTAAAACCAATTTTTGACTCTGTTATAATCCAGAAAGTAAGTAATTCTCAAAGAAAAATTATTAATCATCGGCGCATCAAAAAGCTGATCGAAATTATTTTTGAATCGCATTCTTGAAACTTCCAGATAATTGCTGGTTGCATTTCTGTAAAGTAAAGTCAACTGACTGCCGGGCGCAAACCACCACGAATAGCGCAAATCTACATTCCAGGAGTTGTAAGTTCCGGCAAGATTCGGGTTGTAAGCTGTCTTTTCGTCCAGGCTTCCATCATTGTTCAAAATGTAAAATTGCTTATATGTAACATCGGAAAAATAATGACGGAAAGCTAGTGACAAAGCCATTTTATTATTAAAAGTATATTGCCCTGTGATAGCATTCTCATAAGTATTTCGCTGGCGTCTTCCCATATAGATCTTATCACCGTCTTTTCCGGCAAAACCAATCTCATTATTACTGAAAACAGGATTGGACTGCCAAATTAAATTGAGTTTATCAGAAGCTCTGTAACGCAGGTATAATGTCGGAATTACTTTGTTTCTGCCTTTTTCATCGTATGCATAATAATCTATATTGATGTTATACTGAAGTTTTTTCCGGCTGTCACTTTCAAACCAGATCCAGCTGTCAAAATAGCCCGGAACTTTCAAATGTCGGCCGAATGTTCTTGGTTCGTAAATATCATTTTCGCCAAGCGGCGTGAACTCGATTCCGCCTCCGAAATTCTGGAAATTCTTGGTCGTGAACTGATTGTTATGATTGAATCTCAAAGTGCTGTAAAGAAACGGTTCCAAACGATGATCATAATTCATATTGAAATTCAGATAGATATTATTGAAGTTCTTCGTAGGCTGCAAAATCCTGTATCCGTACCAAGTTGAATATGATGCATAGTTGGTCTTTGTAGAAAATCCAAGATCGTTGATATCCCAATTTTTGTTGACATAATTTCCAATAACTTCGAAGCGATTTTTGCCGGAATATTTTCCAATTCCAAGATTTCCTCGGTTCCCAAATTTGGTGTCGCCATCTTTGACCCAGCTTCCTTTGAAATTCCCGAAATAATTATAAGTATTTTTTTTGTTTGCAATATTCCAAAGCAATCCGGTTGCATTTGCATCACGGAAATCGCCCATTCTCATTGTGCTTGTGTTGACAAAAGTTACGGATGAATTCCCGCCAAATCTCTGATCAAAAACCAAAACATTATAATTAGTCCAAGGTTCTACAGTTTCTTTTCTTGTAGCGCCGGTTTCATTATTTTGAATTGTTGCTTCCATTTTTTCTGTAACACCATTGAAAATGCCGATCCCCAAACCTTTTTTAGTTCTTCCCGAAATTTTGAAGGCATTAAATAATTTTACTTTTCCCGGATATTCCGTCACGGTTTCATTTTCTCCTATTGTTGGATAAATCGATGGTTCGCCTCCTACTCTTCTGGAATAGAACATATCTCCCTTGCTGAAAAGTTCGGTTCCTTCCATAAAGAATGATCGCTGCTCGGAAAATTGCTGCTCAAATGGTGTTAAATTTAAAATCGAATTATCAAAATTAGCCTGCCCGAAATCGGGAACCAAAGTCATATCAAATGTGAAAGCGTCATTAATTCCGTATTTCAAATCCATTCCGCCATTGACATTCATTTCTGTTTTCCCGTCAAAATTGTTGACATAAGTTGAAAAATATGGTGTGAACGAAAGTCTGGTAGGCGTTTGTACATTTTCGATTCCGTTGAGAATTCCGTCGTAAAGTGTATAATTTCCCTTTTGATTATTAACGTAGTTCCAATCGTACATTGTGTTGGTTCTTTTGATCCTTCTTATCATGTTAAGTCCAAATTCCTGAACATTTTTTTTGGGAAATCTCAGTTCGAAAAAAGGAATCTTCATTTCAACAGCCCAGCCTTTGTCATTGATCTGAACTGCGCTGTACCAAACGCCATTCCAGGAAACATCTTCATTATCAGTAAGTTTTGCATCAAACTGAACGCCGGCAGCTGTAACAACAAACTCCATACTCTGCTGTTTGTCATTATATCCATTGATGATTACACCAAATATATCATCATTTGCAATATTATCTCTTTCTGTTAATTCCTTTAAAATTTTTGAAGGTTCAGGATCATACATTTGCGCTGCAATATAAAGTCCGGTGTCGTCATACAGAAATTTGACTTCGGTTTTCAAACTATCAGCCTGAGGTTTTCCGTTATTAGGCTGGCGCTCTATAAAGTTGGTAGCTACAGGAACATTCTTCCAGATCTCATCATCCAGAATTCCGTCAATTTTTAGTGTTTGATCCTTTTTGACAGCTTGCAGGTTTTTCCGCGAAATGCTGTCAGATGCAATTGTTTTCTGTGCAGAAATCTGTCCAAAAAATAGAATTAATGTGAGAATACAGAATTTAGTTTTCATAGTAAAGGTTATTCTTGAGATTAGACAAATCAAAGAACAACTCTGTTACATCAGGACAAAAAAAATCAGACAAATGCCTGATTTTCATTATATAATTTGATATTTATCTAGTTAAAACTATTTCTCATAAACCAAATATCCAAAAGCATCCAGACTTACATCAGAACCTTTTATAAGTTCAGTTTTAGATTTTGTAAATACATTTTTATAACTTCCAATTGAATTATCATCTTCCATTTTGAAATTGACATGATCTTTGGTCGTATTAATTAAAACCAGAACTTCTCGTTCTCCATTTTTTCTTAGATAAGCAAGGATTTTATCATTTGCATTGGTATTAATCCAAAAAGTTGTAACCGCAGGATCACCTCCTCTTAAAGCAGGATTTTCGGATTTCAAATCAAATAGAGTCTTATAGAAATCTTCTAATTCGTATTTCCCTGTCCAAGGAATTGGGTCTTTCTCAAAGAATTCCAATCGTTTGGTTTTCATCGGTAATTCCTGACCGTTATACAATAAAGGAACGCCATTCCAAGTCGTTGAGAAAACGGCTAATGCCGGTGCAAAATCACCATATTTTTCATACTCTGTTCCGTTCCAGGAGTTTTCATCGTGATTACTGGTAAACCAAGCTCTCATTGAGTTATCTCCAATTTTCGAATATTGTTCCAGAAGATTCTTAAGGTCAGAAAGCGGCAGGTGTTTTTGATAGAAATCCTGAGAGAGATGCATCCACTTCCAGCTGTAACTTGCATCGAAAACTTTCCCGTATTCCGGAGCTTCCAATTCATCAAATTCGCCTAAGAAGAAAAGAGGTTTTAATTTTTCAACTTCAGGTCTTGCCTGTTGCCAGAAATCCACTTCTACCCAGCTTGCCAGATCACATCGGAAACCGTCGATATTAGTTTCTTTTACCCAATATTTCATTGCGTCTATCATTGCAAGGCGCATTTGTTTATTAGAATAGTCAAGCTCAATAATATCATCCATTCCGCTGGCTTTGTGGAAACTTCCGTCTTCGTCTTTCAGATAGTATTCCGGGTGGGATTTTGTCCAGACGTGATCCCAGCCTGTGTGATTTGCAACCCAGTCTATGATAACTTTAAAGCCCATTTTGTGTGCTTCATCCACCAAATGTTTGAAATTCTCTAATGTACCAAATTCCGGATTGATAGTCGTATAATCATAAGCCGCATATTGACTTCCCAAAGTCCCTTTTTTGTTGAGCTGTGCAATTGGTGTGATTGGCATAAACCAAAGTGTTTTCACACCCATTTTTTTCAGTCTTGGCAGGTGCTTTTCGAAAGCAGTGAAAGTGCCTTCCTGTGTATATTGTCTTACGTTGACTTCATATATATTCGTGGTTCGTTTCCAATCTTGTGGATTTTCCATAGTTTGATTCTGGGTTTTACAGGATAATAATAAAGCGGCGAGTGCCGGAATAAGAATCAGCTTTTTCATTCTAAATTGTTTCTCTTGAGGTTGTGAATTCTTTTGTCTATTTTGTAAATGTAATAAAAATAAGAAAGCCTGAAAAATATGGGTTTGTTAATGTTTTATAAAAGATGAATTGATGTCATAACTGAATTCATCTTTCCTGTTTTAAAATCACTCCCACAGGTATGGTTTTATGTCAGTCAAAGCTGAAAATACAACTACCAATGATAGTTTGTATTCGACAAGATTAAGATGATGTGATGGAGCAACGTTTTTATCTTGTTGATAATAAAACAATCCAATGTCTTGATAAAAAATACACACCAAAATCAAATGCGTCCGATAATCCAATGCCAGAAAATATCCCGAAGAATTGTTCGGTCGCCGAGTTAAAGAGAAGCTTTGATATGTTAATGAAGAATAAGGAAAAGAGATAATCTGAAATATCTTTAAAAATTCTTACAATAGAATATCTTTCTTTTAAATATTTTGAAATCAAAAAAGTCCTGCCAATGGGCAAGACTTTCTCTTTTTGTTTAAGCTCTAATTTTCTATGGTTTATAAATAAATCTACTAGTCATTGCTTGTCTTAGACCCGTAATATAATATTAAAATAATACCAGTAACAAATAATCCAAATTCTATACTTAGTATTTCAACCATCATATTAGGATTTGTCCTTATGGTTTAGAAATAAGTTTGCCGGTTTGTAGTTTTCCATTTTTGGCTTTCAGTTGGTAGAAATATGTTCCTGCAGGAAGATTTATTTGTAAAGCATTTGTTTTATCAGATAAAACTTTATTCACAACTCTTGACCCTGCTGCGTTATAGATCGTAAGATTAGATCCTAAATTTACATCATTTAAACTTACATTTAGGACTGAGGTAAATGGATTTGGGTAAAATTTAGCTTCTTGTTTGTCAGAATTGGAAGCGCTGGTTGCCAATGCTCCAGTTGTACAGCCTGCTGTCATCACTGCATTAATACTTGCCGTTGCAACAGCGCCTGTTGTTGTAAGAACGCGACCTTCAATCACCGTTCCTGTATTTAGATTGATTGCCCCGTTGTTGCCAATCAAAGTCCCTTTGAAACTTGAATAATCGTTAAGACTGATAGCTCCGTCAACTTTCCAGAAGACATTTTTTGCCTGAGCACCGTTCTGTAAGATAACAGAAGCATAAGTACTGGTAGATAAAGCACCGACAATTTTGATTACGAATACTGCATCTGCATTGCCTTGTGCGTTCAGGATTACATTTCCGTTCAGGACTGTAGCGGCATTTAGCAAGTAAGTATGAGGCGTAAGCACAAGATCTTGCCCGAAAGCGGCTGGATAAAGCAATTCTATATCTGTAGGCAATGTATTAAGATAAGTATAAACAGTACCAAGATCTGCAGCGCAAGTTGCAGTTGACATATCAGGATTTGGATGAATAGTTCCCGTTACATTAAGAGCAGCAAAGCCGGTTGTAAGCCCAACATTGGATCCAATGTCTCCGGTTACATAAGAAACACCTGAGTTGGTAACCGTACCGCTACCTGTAAATATCGTATAACAAGCCACTGTTTTTAAAGCTGGCTGTAAAGGTCCTGTAAGCGTTGCAGATCCACAACCAATCGGTTTGGCGACTGTAACACCTGAAACTGAAACCGCACCAGTAGTCGAAAGTGCACGACCTTCAAGTTTTACACCGCTGTTAAGGACTATGGCTGCATTGTTTGCGATCACATTTCCTTTCATTTCTGTGTTTGTAGCAAGATCTACAAGACCTTCTATTTTCCAAAATACATTGCAGGCAACAGCCCCGTTTGTTAGGATTACTTTTGCACCTGAAGTAGAGGAGAATGCACCTTGAATTTTAAAAATAAAAACAGAGTTTGCATTTCCGCCACCGTCAAGCGTCAAGGTGTTGTCAAGGATGGCACTTTGTCCGATAGAATATGTTCCGGCGGTAAGTGTTTGTCCATTCCCTAAAAGTGGTGCCGGGAAAAAATTAGGAATTGCAGCATTAAGCTGATTGTAAGCAATCGTTAAAGAAGCGGCAGCACTTGCAGCAGCACCATCGGCATCGTGCATTACGCCATCTACATTTCCGAAGTTCGTTGCTGCACCGTTAGCTGTTCCCACATCTCCCGTAAGATGAGACAGTCCGGTATTAGTAACGGCACCATTTGAAGAAAATAGTGCGAAGTTGGAAGAGGTTCCAAGAACAGGAGCCTGAGCCATAATTAATGAGTTAGAACCCACGAAGGCAACAAAAGCTACCAGTTTTAGATATTTTTTCATATTATTATATATTAAGCTGAAATTTAATTAATTCAACTTATTATATCATATTCTAAAATCGTACCAAAAATAATTTATTCTTATAATTAATTTAACAATAAACTATATATATTTAAAAAACATAAATTATATTGTTAAATTTTTACAAATAATTAAATTTTTATTTCATAGTTATATTGTTATTTTTTTAATTTTTATTTTTTTTAATTTAATAATTCGTAAAGCATTAAAGCATTGAAGTTCAGTATTCTTATCACGGTAAAAATAGTAAAGTAAAATTTTTGAAAACATGTTATTTGCTTATAATTTGACAGCTGTTCCTATAATTAAATTAATTATAAAATCAAAAAAAAGCCCGAACAATTCGGGCTTTAAAATATTTTTTGAAAAGAATCTTAATCTTCATCGTCTTCTTCGAAAACATCGTTGTATCCTTCCTCTTCCTCGTCATCGCTGAAATCATCATCTTCCTCATCAAAACTTGTTTCTTTAAATTCTGATTCGAAATCCCCAAAATCATCATCCATAAACGGCATTGCAGAGTTTTTGCTTTTCCCGTTGGAAGAACCTGTTTTGCTAGGTGCCTTCAATGGAACGTTTCCAAATCTGTAAACCGTAATTGGATAATTAACAGCAGGCTTCTCGTCCGCAATCTCCAAAAGCTCACAGAAAAAATCCCAAAGCTCTATGAATCCGTACTGGAATCTCATTTTCTCACCAACCGCTGGGAAACCTTCCGGCAGATAGATGTCAGACATTATCTCACCATCGCCATCCTCACTCATGTCCTCCAAAGGAACCGCGCGACCTTCATTCCATTCATCATCCGAAAAATAAAAAGAAGACAACTCTTCACCCGGTAAGCTGAACGCGCTTTTGATGCCTAAATGCAGATTCCAAAGTGTCTGTTTGCCTTTCACCTCGATGTCTCTGAAGATCGTATCCTTTGCGTCTAGAATTACTCTTATCTTATAAACCATTGTTGTTTTACTTTAACTTTATTAGCTTGATTAATGATGCAAATATAAAACAATTGAAATCCCATAAAAATTTCTAGTAAATTTTTTTTCAAAAAAGTTTTTTATAAATTCAGCGTTTTTGAAATTGTAATTACTCGATGAAATTTGCCTTAGCTTTCTTAATCTTATTCATAGAAGATTTAGCCAGTTTAAATTTGAATTTGGTTCCGGAAAGATAAACACTTTCTACGATAATTGTTTGCTTATGGGCTTCCATAATGTGTTTTACAATGGCAAGTCCAAGTCCTGATCCGCCTTCTTTTCTGTTTCTGCTGGATTCTACACGATAAAAACGTTCGAAAATCCTGGGCAGATTTTCCGGTTTTATTCCCATTCCGTTGTCTTCCACAGAAATATGAATGCTTTGTGTGCCCTCTCTTGTGGAAACTATGATTTGCGCTTCCTCGCGGTTGGCATATTTCACAGCATTTGAAATTAAATTAATCAAAACCTGTGAGATCTTCTGCTTATCCGCAAAAACAAATAATTGTGACTGAGTCGTCTGAAGCTGCATCGTCATCGATTGTCTTTCGGCTTCCATTTCCAAGAGATCAAAGATTTCCTGAATCAAATGATTGATATCAAACGTACTGAATTTCAGATTGATTTGTCCGGATTCAAAACGGTTGATCATATCCAGATCTTTCACGATATTCAGTAAACGCTCAACAGAACTGTCTATTCTCTGGAGATATTTATCTCTGATGTTAAGATCTTCAACACCACCGTCACGCAATGTTTCGATGTAACCCTGGATTGAAAATAAAGGTGTTTTCAGTTCGTGAGAAACGTTTCCGATATATTCTTTCCGGTAATCTTCCATCTCTTTCATCAGATCCATTTCAGCATTTTTCTGATTCATCTCGTGCATCTTCTCTCCCAATTCTTTGAAGCCAAGATCCGTGTCATAATCGTGGATGATATCTTCCGGAAGGATATTTGTAATTCTCCTGATCTGATTCTTACTGTAAAAACTGAAGAGGAATTCCAAAACAAAATAATTCAGGACAAATAAGAACCAAAGTGTGAAAATCAAAAAATAGTTGAAATCGCGCGTTTTGAAATAAACATCATCTGTGTAAAATTCAAACATCAAAACCACACAGCCTACCACAGCTACCAATAAAAACGATGCAGCAGCAGATATCCAATTTATTTTTACCGAATTCCTAAATCTCATTTCAAAAAAAAGATTTTCTTTTCAGAAAACCTTAAACTACTAATTTATAACCAATTCCTTTGAGCGTCTGGATCGTATTGATTCCCAGTTTTTCTCTTAATCTACGGATATGAACATCAATTGTTCTTTCGCCAACTATGACATCATTCCCCCAGACTCTTTCCAGAATCTCTTCTCTTTTGAATACTTTTTCAGTATTTGATGCTAAAAGATAAAGAAGATCAAACTCTTTCTTAGGAAGTAAAAACTCTTCTTTCGCTTTTGAAACTTTGAAATTATCTTTATCAATGATCAGATCACCGATTTCGATATAGTTTGAATTTTCATTTGAATTGGCACCTAATTGTAAAAGTGCCGCAACTTTGGAAATCAAAACTTTTGGCTTGATCAGTTTGACAATATAATCGTTTGCTCCAGCTTGATAACCAGCTAATTGAGAAAACTCCTCACTTCTTGCAGACAAAAATACGATCAGCGTTTTTTGTAATTCTTTGATCTTTCTGAGATCCTGGCAGGTTTCGATGCCGTCTTTTTCCGGCATCATAACATCTAGTAAGATAAGATCAGGCAAAATCTCTTTTGCTTTTGCGATTCCTTCATTTCCGTTTCCTGCTGTGAAAACCTGATAGCCTTCTTTTTCCAAATTATAAGAGATGATTTCCAGGATGTCCTGTTCATCGTCAATTAAAAGGATTTTTTTACGATTCATTTCGATTTATTAATATGTCAAAATTAAAAAAAAATGAACTCTATATCACTAAATGTTTAAAGTTCACACAAATTTAACATTTAAAAACTAACAAAGAGCGTTTACACAAGCTTTTTTTATATTGAAAATGATAAGAATTTATAGGTCAATTTCGTTTCATTTTCTGAGGAAATTAAGTTAAATTTGCACCTCACGTTCAGATTATGGAAGAAGAAGAAAAAAAATCACTCAATTTTATTGAGCAAATTATAGAAGATGATTTGGAAAACGGCTTGGATTCGTCTAAACTGCGCTTCAGATTTCCGCCGGAACCAAACGGTTATCTTCACATCGGTCATACAAAAGCAATCTGTATCAACTTTGGTTTGGGGCAGAAATATAATGCGCCGGTAAACCTGCGTTTTGACGATACCAATCCTGCAAAAGAAGAGCAGGAATTTGTAGATTCTATCAAAACTGACATCGATTGGTTAGGTTTCAAATATGATCAGGAATTATACACTTCAGATTATTTTGAACAACTTTATGATTGGGCTGTAGAACTTATCAAACAAGGCAAGGCTTATGTAGATGAGCAATCTTCTGAAGATATTACCGCTCAAAGAAAAAATCCTTTTGAGGAAGGCGTTAATTCCCCTTTCCGTGATCGTCCTATTGAGGAAAGCCTTGCGCTTTTCGATAAAATGAAGAATGGCGAATTCGATAAAGGAGCGATGAGTCTGCGTGCAAAAATCGATATGGCTTCCCCGAATATGAATATGCGTGATCCTGTGATGTACAGAATTTTGAAAGAACCGCATCACAGAACGGGCGACAAATGGAAAATCTATCCGATGTACGATTGGGCTCACGGAGAATCTGATTACATCGAACAAATTTCGCACTCTTTATGCTCATTGGAATTTGAAAATCACCGTCCACTTTACGAATGGTATTTGGATCAGGTTTATGATAACGAAAGCGTTGCACCGAAACAGAGAGAATTTGCAAGGATGAATGTTTCTTATATGGTAACCTCCAAAAGAAAACTTCAAAGATTGGTTTCGGAAGGTTTTACCACAGGTTGGGACGATCCGAGAATGCCAACTATTTCCGGACTTAGAAGAAAAGGCTATACGCCAACATCAATCAAAAATTTTATTGAGAAAGTTGGTGTTGCAAAACGTGAAAATCTGATTGATATTCAGTTATTGGAATTCTGTGTAAGAGAAGACCTGAACAAAGTGGCAACACGAGTAATGGCGGTTGTAAATCCTGTGAAACTGATTATCGAGAATTATCCGGAAGATAAAGAAGAGTGGCTGGAAACGGAAAATAATCCTGAGGATGAAAACGCCGGAACGAGACAAGTACCTTTTTCCAGAGAAATTTATATCGAAAGAGAAGACTTCAAAGAAGAAGCGGACAAGAAATTTTTCCGTCTGAAATTGGATGGAGAAGTTCGTCTGAAAGCCGGATATATCATCAAGGCAGAAAGAGTTGAGAAAGATGCAAATGGTGAGATTACGACTATCTATGCAACTTATGATGAAGATTCAAAATCCGGAAGTGGAACCGAGGCGAGTCTTAGAAAAGTGAAAGGAACGCTGCATTGGGTTTCTGCAAAACATGCTTTGCCAATTGAGATCAGAACTTACGAAAGATTGTTTACAACAGAACAGCCGGATGCAGAGAAAGATGTTGATTTCGTTCAGTTCATCAATCCTCAATCATTGAGAGTCACGCACGGATTTGCAGAACCAAGTCTGGAAGATGCAACTCTGGATGATCATTTTCAGTTCCAAAGAATTGGATATTATAAAAAAGACAGAGATTCTTCTGATGAGATTTTGGTCTTCAACAGAACTGTCACTCTGAAGGATGGTTATAAACCTTAACAAATTAAGATTTTTCTTTTATATTTAAAATTATAAAATCCGCTTTCTGATCATTTTTTAAAAAGAAAATGATCAGAAAGCGGATTTTTTTAAATCATTTTTAATAAGCCGCAGTAAAACGCTGCTTTACAAAATTATTCTGTTCAAGTTCATCTACCAAAGCAACGGCAACATCTTCTACCGAAAGAATACTTCTTCCATCCGCATCAAAAACCGGATTTTCCAAAGCCGTCCTGTAAGTTCCTTTTCTCACACCAGCTGTTCCCTGATGCATCTCGATGGCAGGAGAGAAAAATGTCCAGTCCAAAGTTTCATTTTTCTTAATTTCATTCAGATAATCTCTTGCAGCATTTGCTCCAGGTTTGATATCTGCAGGGAAATCCGGTCCATCAACCAATTGATTTCCATCGATGAACAAACTTCCTGCGCCACCAACGGTAATAAATCTTTTAACACCAGATTTTTCAACTGCTTGTTCAATATTTTTAGAACCATTTAAAAAATCATTATAAAGATTTGGATTCGTCCATCCCGGATTGAATGTATTGATTACTGCATCATTACCTTCCAAAACTTTTGCAAATTCTTCTACATTATTCACGTCTGCGCTAATTGCATTTACGTTTTCCTTCGCCTCCACTTTTGAGCTGTCTCTTGCAATGGCATTGACTTCATAACCTCTGTTTGCCAATTCATTCACGACTTGTTTTCCTACGAAGCCTGTTGCTCCGATTACTGCTACCTTTTTCATTGTTTTAAATTATTTAAATTAATTGTAATATAATTTGTTACATTTTGTATCAAATTTTTTTTAATCGAACTGATTGGTAAAATCTGATAACTTTTTGTTCTTCAAAAATTGATAAACTAAATCATCTGTTTCTGAAAATAAAAGATTAAGATTTTTATTAATATCTCTCCCAACGCTGCAAAGTGGATTCGGATTTTGATTTTTCTTTCCGAGAACCTCTGAATTTTTTATCGCTTCATAGATCTCTGCAACATTCGTTTCATTTGCATTTTTTCCGATTCTCACGCCTCCATCTTTCCCTTGCCGGCTTTCTATAAGCCCTGATTTTTTCAGATTAATTAATTCTTTACGGACAATTACAGGATTTATATTGATGCTTCCCGCCAGCCAATCGGACGTCAGCCATTCCTGTGGATCTTTCGCAAGAAGTGTCATAATATGGATCGCTGTTGCAAATCTTGTGTTGCTCATAATGATGCAAATTTATAAATAATTGCAATTGTAACAAAAATAATTACAGTTAAATTTTATTAACTGTAATTATTCCATCAAAGTTTATTTCGTTTCAATTTCTACGATCTTCTTTCCTGCTGCTCCAAAATATTGATTCATAATTGGTTCATAAATTTTATAACCATCATCGACGTTTGTGAAAATGACAAGACCTTGTTTTGTTTTTGGTAAAATAAAAGTAATAGTGTTAACGCCTTTGTCAGAACCGCCGTGTGAAAGGGCGATTTCGTTATTTCCAAGATCATAAATTTCAAAGCCGAGTCCGAAATATTTATTCTTTTTCGTATTCACCTGATTGGTCTTCATTGCTTTAAAAACTTCTGGAGACAGTAAATCATTATTCATTACAGCTATTAAAAATTTACTGTAATCTTCCACAGAAGTAACTAAATCGTCTGCTGCATTTACTGTTTTATTTTTTACAACATCATAAGCTTTCCCATTTTTGTCATAGCCGATGACGATTCTGTACGCATCTTTTTTCTCATTCCAAATATAACTGGTGTCACTCATACCGGCTGGCTGAAAAACATATTCTTTAGCTAATTCTTCCAGACTTTTATGGAATTTTTTTTCGATTGCTTTCCGAAGATATTCAAAGCCTTCACCGGAATATTGGTATTTGGTTCCGGGATCAAATTCAAAATTGAGTTTGTTGTCAGTATTCATCCAACGCCAATTTGGTAAACCAGTTTGATGGCTCAAAACCAATCTTGTAGTCAGTTTTTTATTTCGGGGATCATTTGCAATATCAGGATCTGTGAAGTATTTGTAAAGAGGCTCGTCGAGATTCCATTTCCCCAGACTAACTAAACGCAAAACCGTCATCGCTGTAACTGGTTTTGTCAAAGATGCAACATTGAAAAGGCTGTTATAAGGGGCATTTTTTTTTCCATCTAATGTTCCATAAACTTTTATCTGTGTCAATTTCCCATCTTCGATAACTCCCAATCCTAAAGTTGGGATGTTATTATCTTTTAATAATTTTTCTAAATTGTCTGTTATTTTGGTTTTGCTTGGATCGCCGTGATCATAGCTGAGAACATCGCTCATCATCCAATTTCCGTCTTTTTTTGTCCAAACTGAGGTGAATTTTGCCTGACCTCCCAAAACATCCGGTTTATTCTTTTCACGGGTGAAAAATTGATGTTCTCCAGTTTGAATTGCGCCATACAATTCGCCATTATTATACAAAGGGAAAACTTCCAGACTGCTTTCAATCACTTTTCGAATCGGTTTTTGATTTGGATTTCCGCAGATATTTTGTTTCGTTCTTTCCATGAACAATTTCTTGTCCTGAAAACCGCCGTTGTCGTGGTAAAATTTCAGATTATCATCCATCGTTTTTTCCAGATAGGCGAAGTCGCAATTATTAAAACCACGGTCAAAAAAGAGACTGTCTTGTTTCTTTAATTCTAAAAATAAAGGGGAACTTTTATCGATCTGAGCTTGTAGATTTCCTACGAAAAGGAAGAAAATAAAAATGCTGAAGCAGAGTTTTTTTGTCATTGATTAATTTTTGACAAAGATTCAGAATTTATTAAAATTAATTAAAAAAAACACCCCGACAAAAACCCGACAATCGCCTGACAGATTTATATAATACTGAAATTCAATCTATAACGAAGCATTTGTTTCTTATCAATTTCATAAGCATTTCTCAAAATAATGTAAACATTTGTGAGTGTTAAGCAAATCATTGTGATCATTACAGACACTGAGCCTAACTTTAAGAAAGCAACAATTAGAAAAATAATCGGCGAAATAATAGATAAAAATATTTGAAGAGAAATAATTTGTTTGGTGGTTTCTGATTTCTCTTTCGTGAAAATCATAATCAATAAAGGCGGTAAAAAATTAGCAATCGGAAACCACGCAAAAGGGAGTGAGGAAAGATTGATGATTTTGATTAAACTTGAATTGAAAATTTCTTCTTTTTTCGTTGTCAAAATTGGTTCTTCAATTTCGATTTTATCAGCTAAAATTTTAGGAATTAGTATATCTCTTTCAGGGATTTCAAGCGTTGAAGCTAAGGTTTTCAGTGTGTAACCTTTCGGTTCTGTTCCGGCTTCGATGCGTTGAATGGTTCTAACAGAAAGACCTGATTTTTCGGCCAATTCTTCCTGAGTTAGATTTTTTTCTTCTCTGATTTTTTTTAATTCTGACATTTATAAAAATAACAAAAGCAAATTTACAGATTCAAATGGTTATATATTACAGTTGACAAAAAAACCTTTCAGAATTGAAAGGTTTTAATTATTTATTTCATATTGAGAACTTTATCGACAACATAAACAGTGTTTCCGCGCCAAGGCAAAGTTCCGTGATATTCTTTGTAATGCAAATCGAAATATTTTCCGCTGTTCATTTCCAATTGTTTGAAGACGGCTTCATTTTCGATAGAAAATTCGAACTGGTTGCTGCCAATCGGTGCTCCAGGTTTTGCTGCTCCAAATCCTTCCTGAATCAATTTTCCTTCGTAAGTTTTGAAGACATTTCCTTTGTTCACAGCATAATTAAGATATCCGGATTTCACGCCTTCACCAAATACAAAATAATATTTCCACCAGACAAAGACGCCTAAAAATAAGAATATTACTGCCAAAGTCATCCATAGATATTTCATACTGCGTTTTTTTATATGACCAAAGTTAGTTATTTTTTTGATATAGCTCTGGAAATCACAATCTTTTGAATCTCGGAAGTTCCTTCGTAAATCTGGGTAATCTTAGCATCACGCATCATTCTTTCAACGTGGTATTCTTTCACATAACCATAACCGCCGTGGATCTGAACAGCTTCTATTGTTGTGTCCATAGCTACCTGAGATGCATATAATTTTGCCATTGCACCACTTTCTGAGATATCTTTACCTTCATCCTTTTCAGCAGCTGCTTTATAGATCAACATTCTTGCGGCCATTATACTCACATGCATATCTGCCAATTTAAACGCAATTGCCTGATGATTGATGATTTCTGTTCCGAAAGACTTTCTTTCTTTAGCATATTTCAAAGACAGTTCGTAAGCGCCGGAAGCGATTCCCAAAGCCTGAGAAGCAATTCCGATTCTACCGCCGTTAAGGACAGCCATCGCAAAAGCAAATCCAAAACCATCCTCTCCTATTCTGTTTTCCTTTGGAACTTTCACGTCTGTGAACATCAAAGAATGTGTGTCACTTCCTCGGATTCCTAACTTATCTTCTTTTTTACCGACCTGAAAACCTTCCCAACTTCTTTCAACAATAAAAGCGTTAATCCCTTTATGTTTTTTCTCCGGATGAGTCTGAGCGATTACAACATAATAAGTCGCATTTCCTCCGTTTGTGATCCAGTTTTTGGTTCCGTTTAATAAATAATAATCGCCCTTGTCTTCCGCAGTTGTTGACTGAGACGTTGCATCGGAACCAGCTTCCGGTTCAGACAATGCAAATGCACCAATCACTTCTCCACTTGCAAGTGGTTTCAGATATTTCATTTTTTGTTCCTCACTGGCGAATTTTTCTATTCCTGCGCAAACCAAGGAATTATTTACTGACATTACCACAGCTGCCGATGCGTCTATTTTAGCAATTTCTTCCATTGCCAAGACGTAGGAAATACTATCTAAACCAGCACCACCGTATTTTGGATCTACCATCATCCCCAAAAATCCCATCTCGCCCATCTTTTTTACGGCATCATAAGGAAACTTTTGTTCATTATCTCTTTCGATTACGCCTTGCAAAAGTTCTGCGTGAGCAAAATCTCTTGCGGCCTGTTGAATCATTTGTTGCTCTTCTGTAAGATTGAAATCCATAAGTCTTTTTATTATATTTTTCGTTCGTAAATATAAACTTTTTGACAAAAAATCAAAGGAAAATGCTGCATTTTGTTGTTTGAGAAAAAAAAATTATATTTACGATAATGTAAACTCAATTTTAATAATATATTAACAAACATATTTTATGAACGTTAAAAGAATATTTGATTTTTCTGCGCTGGCCCTGGAAAAATTCCCCAAAGAAGATTGTCTCGTTACCAAAAAAAATGGAAAATGGGTCAAAACTTCTACGATGGAATTCGTAAATCAAGGGAACAAAATATCTCGCGGACTTTTGAAATTGGGTATAAAACCTGGCGACAAAATTGGACTTGTAACGTCCAACAACAGAACGGAATGGGCCATTATGGATTTGGGAATTTCACAAATCGGTGTTGTAACTGTTCCAGTTTATCCTACTATTTCCGAGGAAGATTATATTTATATCTTTAATAATTCTGAAATTAAATACTGTTTTGTTTCTGATAAAGATCTCTACAAAAAACTCACAAATGCAAAATCACAGATTCCTTCTTTGGTTGGAGTGTTTACATTTGATGATATTGATGGCGCTCCGAACTGGAATGAGATATTAGATCTTGGCGAAAATGATTTGACTCAGGATGAAGTGGACGATCTTACAAAGGCTATTAATCCTGAAGACATTGCAACAATCATTTATACTTCAGGAACAACAGGAAAGCCAAAAGGTGTCCCTCTGACTCATAATAATCTTGTGGCAAACGTTCTTGCAAGCACACCGAGAATCCCAAAAGATAAGGGTTTGGATTATAAAGAACTGAAAGGACTAAGCTTTCTTCCGATCTGTCATGTTTTCGAAAGGATGATTTTTTATCTTTATTTAAGTAATGGAATTTCTTTATATTTTGCCGAAAGCATAGAGAAAATTGGGGAAAATGTAAAAGAAGTTAAGCCCCAGTATATGACCGTTGTGCCAAGATTGGTAGAAAAAGTCTATGATTCTATCTATAACAAAGGTACTTCTGCAGGTGGATTGAAGGCGAAAATTTTCCTTTGGTCATTAGGAATTGCTGAGAAATATGAAATTGGACAGCCGAAATCCTTCATGCACACGATTGCCGACAAACTGGTCTTCAAAAAATGGAGAGAAGGCCTGGGAGGAAATTTAATCACTTTGGTTTCAGGATCTGCAGCTTTGTCAAAACGACTGAACGTGATGTTTCACGCAGCCGGAATTCCTATTTTGGAAGGTTATGGCCTGACGGAAACTTCGCCCGTGATTTCAGTAAACAGCTTCGGAAAAGTGAAAGCCGGATCTGTTGGAATCCCATTAGAAAATTTGA
>Ga0157370_10000582_pt1 | contig 45584 bp, 32 predicted proteins | sample C35metaG_FD_113463 | JGI IMG/M metagenome (GOLD analysis project Ga0157370, IMG submission 113463) | Corn rhizosphere microbial communities from Kellogg Biological Station, Michigan, USA - C3-5 metaG | ecosystem: Host-associated > Plants > Roots > Rhizosphere > Soil | place: USA: Michigan...
AATCGATTCTGAAATTGATTGAGCAAGTTGAAGTTCACGGCATCGTGCATCTCACCGGTGGCGGCTTCTGGGAAAATATCCCACGCGTGCTGCCGGATAACACCCAAGTGGTGATTGACGAAGCAAGCTGGCAGTGGCCGGAGGTGTTCAACTGGCTGCAAACTGCCGGTAACGTCAGCCGCCACGAAATGTACCGCACCTTCAACTGTGGTGTGGGTATGTTGGTTGCTCTGCCTGCTGAGCTGGCCGATGAAGCCGTGGCCTTACTGAATGATAATGGCGAAAAAGCGTGGAAAATTGGTAGCGTAAAAGCCTCTAATTCCGAAGAACGCGTTATCATCAAGTAAATTCGACTACAGACAGGTGTTGAGATGAAAAGGATCGTGGTGCTGGTATCAGGCGAAGGGAGTAACCTTCAGGCGCTGATTGATGCCTGCCAGCAAGGACGTATTTACGCGACGCTCAGCGCCGTCTTCAGTAATAAAGCCTCGGCATTCGGGCTGGAACGGGCGCAGTCGGCCGGTATTCCCGCCCATGCATTAGATGTAAAATCCTTTGCCGACCGCGCGGCGTTTGACGTCGCGCTGGCCGATGCCATCGAGGCTTATAATCCTGACTTAGTCGTGCTTGCGGGCTACATGCGCATTCTCACGGCTGAGTTCGTTCAGCGTTTCGCTGGGCGGATGCTCAATATTCACCCTTCCCTGCTACCAAAATATCCCGGCCTGCACACTCATCGTCAAGCGATTGAAAATCAAGATGAAGTTCACGGGACTTCCGTCCACTTCGTGACTGAACAGCTCGACGGCGGTCCGGTTATTCTGCAAGCTAAGGTGCCGGTTTTCAGTGATGACAGCGAAGATGAGCTGGTTGAACGCGTGCAGACGCAGGAACACAGCATCTATCCGCTGGTGGTAAGTTGGTTTGTCGATGGTCGTTTAGCGCTAAAAGATGGCGTGGCCTACCTCGACGGTAATCCGCTACCAGAGCAGGGTTACGCCGCAGATTAAACTGCCCGCAGGCGATGATTTCACTATAAACCGGCCACGTGCCGGTTTTTTGTTTTATATCTGTTTACGTTCGTTTACATATTGACCGCTATAATGACTGCGTGAGTGCACGTTTAAAGTCGTTTGTGTGCTCACCTTTTCTTAAAACAGGACTGTTTAAAGAGCCTAGTTTCTAAAAAGTATCCGAATAAACGACATTTCGGGAAATTTTATGTTTAGCAAGACCCACGTCAGATTACGTCCACTGGAAAAAGACGATTTGGCGTTCGTTCACCGTCTCGATAACAACGCGAGCATCATGCGTTACTGGTTCGAAGAGCCTTATGAAGCTTTTGTCGAACTGACCGACCTCTACAACAAACATATTCATGACCAAAGCGAACGCCGTTTTATCATTGAATATGAAAGCGGGCCTGTCGGTCTGGTGGAGTTAGTCGAGATTAATCACATACACCGTCGTGCTGAGTTTCAAATCATTATTGACCCCGCTCATCAAGGCAAAGGGTTTGCCGGTGATGCCGTCAAGTTAGCGATGGACTATGCGTTTTCCGTTCTTAACCTCTACAAGCTGTATTTAATCGTCGATAAAGAGAACAAAAAGGCGATTCATATCTACAACAAGTTGGGCTTTGAAGTGGAAGGCGAACTGAAACAGGAATTCTTCGTTAACGGGGAATACCGCAGCGCCATCCGTATGTGTATTTTCCAACCGCAATTCTTGGCGAAGTACAAAACCAAGCCGGCGGAATCCAAACGCGTTGATCCTATCGGCGCAGGCGTGGTTTAACCGCCCTATTAGCGGTGAACAAGCTGCTTTTCTAAAGCGTATCTTCATGAGATATCTTGTTCACCGCTAAGCTTTTTCCTCTCTCGTTACGCCATTTAATGCTCACTTTCCACCCTCTGATTTAACCTCCGCTTTGTATTGGACTTTCCTGTCAATCTTTCGCAATATTGGTAGTAGACACTAGGCCCCTCTCTCTCAATATTTTCCATTAGAGATATGTCGAACATCCACAGGATGTGAGCTGGAAATAGCGAGATTTTCCCTGGTGATTCATCGTGATAACGCTGAATGTTGGGCCATAAAGAATGGAGTTAAAATGGGTCAGGAAAAGCTTTATATAGAAAAAGAACTGAGCTGGCTGTCCTTCAATGAACGTGTTTTGCAGGAAGCGGCAGACAAAAGCAATCCTCTGATCGAACGCATGCGTTTTTTGGGCATCTACTCCAACAATCTGGACGAATTCTATAAAGTTCGTTTTGCCGATTTAAAACGCCGAATTTTAATCAGCGAAGAACAAGGTTTTATCGGCGCGTCTCGCCATTTGCTGAAAAAGATTCAGGCCAAGGTTCTGCGCATCGACCAAGAGTTTGACAGTCTTTACAACGACCTGCTGCTAGAGATGGCGCGCAACCAGATTTTCTTGATCAACGAACGCCAGGTGTCTGAAAATCAGCAAAATTGGCTGCGTCAGTATTTCAAACAGCATCTGCGCCAGTTCATCACGCCTATTCTGATTAATCACGACACCAATCTGGTTCAGTTCCTCAAAGACGATTACACCTATCTGGCAGTCGAAATTATTCGCGGTGAAGAGATCCATTACGCGCTGCTGGAAATTCCATCAGACAAAGTGCCGCGTTTCGTTAACTTACCGCCAGAAACGCCGCGCCGCCGCAAGCCGATGATCTTGCTGGATAATATCCTGCGCTACTGCCTTGATGACATCTTTAAAGGCTTCTTTGATTACGACCAGCTCAACGCCTATTCGATGAAAATGACCCGCGACGCCGAGTACGACTTGGTGACGGAGATGGAATCGAGCCTGCTGGAATTAATGTCTTCGAGCCTGAAACAGCGCCTGACCGCCGAGCCGGTGCGCTTTGTTTATCAGCGCGATATGCCCGATGACATGGTCGAGCTGCTGCGCGGTAAACTGGGGATCTCTAACTATGATTCCGTCATTCCCGGCGGCCGCTACCACAATTTTAAAGACTTCATCGGCTTCCCAAATGTCGGCAAAGCCAATCTGGTCAACCGCCCGCTGCCGAGACTGCGCCATCTGTTCTTCGATAAATTCCGCAACGGCTTTGAAGCGATTCGCCAACAAGACGTGTTGCTTTACTACCCGTACTACACCTTTGAGCACGTGCTGGAGCTGCTGCGTCAGGCCTCTTTCGACCCCAACGTGCTGTCAATCAAGATCAATATTTACCGCGTAGCCAAAGACTCGCGCATTATCGAATCGATGATCCACGCGGCGCATAACGGCAAAAAAGTCACGGTGGTGGTGGAGCTACAGGCGCGCTTTGACGAAGAAGCCAACATCCACTGGGCCAAGCGCCTGACGGAAGCTGGGGTGCACGTTATCTTCTCCGCGCCGGGCCTGAAAATTCACGCCAAACTATTTCTTATCTCACGCCGGGAAGGCGATGAAATCGTCCGCTATGCTCATATTGGGACCGGCAACTTTAACGAGAAAACGGCCCGTCTTTATACCGACTACTCCTTGCTGACGGCGGACAGCCGCATCACCAATGAAGTGCGCCGGGTGTTTAACTTTATTGAGAATCCATACCGGCCGGTGACTTTCGAGCACCTGATGGTATCGCCACAAAACTCCCGCGATATGCTGTATAAGCTGATCGATCAGGAGATTGCCAACGTGCAGGCTGGCGGTAACGGCGGGATCACGCTGAAAATCAACAACCTGGTGGATAAGGGCCTGATTGATCGCCTCTACGCCGCTTCCAACGTTGGAGTGAAGATCCGCCTGTTGATCCGCGGCATGTGCTCGCTGGTACCGGAACTGCCGGGCGTCAGTGAAAACATTCAGGTGACCAGTATTGTTGACCGTTATCTCGAGCACGACCGAGTGTATGTGTTTGAAAATAATGGCGATACTAAAGTGTTCCTGTCCTCTGCGGACTGGATGACGCGCAATATCGACTACCGTATTGAAGTGGCCGTCGCCCTGCTGGATCCGACGCTAAAACAGCGCGTGCTCGACATCCTCGACCTGCTGTTCAGCGACACGGTGAAAGCCAGATATATTGATAAAGATCTCAGTAATCGTTATGTTCCACGCGGAAATCGTCGTAAGGTGCGCGCGCAGCTGGCTATCTACGACTATCTCAAAGCCTTCGAGCTTGAACATAATAAACAGCAACACGATTAGGCCTGACACTTTGGAGCACCACATATTATGCCCCTGAACAACACCATAAACGCCAAACCGCAAGAGATTGCGGCTATCGACCTCGGGTCAAACAGCTTCCATATGGTGATAGCGCGCGTCGTGAATGGCGCGCTACAGGTGTTGGGCCGCCTGAAGCAGCGTGTGCATCTGGCTGACGGTCTGGACAGCAACAACGTATTGAGCGAAGAAGCTATCCAGCGCGGTCTTGACTGCCTGGCGCTGTTTGCCGAACGTTTACAAGGCTTTCCCGAACAGAACGTGACCATTGTCGGCACCCACTCGCTGCGTCAGGCGGTGAATGCTGAAGAGTTTCTCCAGCGCGCCGCCGAGGTTATCCCCTATCCGATTGAAATCATTTCCGGGCAGGAAGAGGCGCGCCTGATTTTCATGGGCGTCGAGCACACTCAGCCCGAAAAAGGCCGCAAGCTGGTGATTGATATCGGTGGCGGGTCGACGGAGCTGGTGATCGGCGAAGATTTCGAGCCACTGCTGGCGGAGAGCCGCCGCATGGGCTGCGTCAGCTTTGGGCAATACTTCTTCCCTGAGGGCGAAATCAGCCGCGCTAACTTTAAACGCGCCCAGCTGGCCGCCGCGCAAAAGCTGGAAACCATGGCCTGGCAGTATCGTCTGCAAGGCTGGCAGTATGCGCTAGGCGCGTCGGGCACCATTAAAGCCACTTATGAAGTGCTGGTGGAAATGGGCGAAAAAGACGGCCTTATTACCCCTGAACGCCTGAAAATGCTCACCGAAGAAGTGATGAATTACAAAAACTTCTCCTCGCTGAGCCTGCCGGGCCTGTCCGAAGATCGCCAGTCGGTATTTGTGCCGGGTCTGGCTATCTTGTGCGGCGTGTTCGATGCGTTGGCAATCAAAGAGTTAAGACTGTCGGACGGCGCACTGCGCGAAGGCGTGCTGTATGAGATGGAAGGTCGCTTCCGCCATCAGGATATCCGCACTCGCACTGCAAAAAGCCTGGCCGAGCACTACAACATTGACCGCGAGCAGGCGCGCCGCGTGCTGGAAACCACCGAATTACTCTATGCCCAGTGGCTGGCGCAAAACTCAAAACTGGTGCAGCCACAGCTCGAATCTCTGCTGAAATTCGCTGCCATGCTGCATGAAGTGGGGTTAAGCATTAACCACAGCGGCATGCATCGCCATTCGGCCTATATCTTGCAGAATACCAACCTGCCGGGCTTCAATCAGGAGCAGCAAACCCTACTGGCTACGCTGGTGCGTTTCCACCGTAAAGGGGTGAAACTGGAAGAGCTGCCACGCCTTAACCTGTTCAAGAAAAAGCATTACCTGCCGCTGGTGCAGCTTTTGCGCCTCGGCGCACTGCTGAACAATCAGCGTCAATCCACCACCACGCCAGAGACGCTGCGACTGCTGACCGATGACAACCATTGGACGCTGCGCTTCCCCGCCGGGTATTTGGCGCAGAACAACCTGGTGCAGTTGGATTTTGAACGGGAACAGAGTTACTGGGACGACGTGACGGGCTGGAAGCTGATTCTGGAAGAAGAGGACGGCGAGCAGGAAGATCCTGCTAAATAACCCGCCAGCCTTTGGTTAGCAGCGATCCTGCCCTTTCACAAGGGGAGGATCGCGGTAACGCTTTTAGTTTATTGCCGAGTTTATCGGCTCCTGAACCAGCTGGCTGAGTGGCTCAGGCATTCCAATCAAATATCCCTGCATATAGTCCACGCCCTGCGCCCGCAGTGCTTCGCGCTGCTGCTCGGTTTCCACAAACTCAGCGACTATCGCCAAGTGTTTCATACGCGCAACCTGACAAATTGACTGCACGATATAGGCATCCAGTGGGTCCGTCATCATGTTGCGCACGAAGCTGCCGTCAATCTTCAGGATGTCCGCCTGAATAAACTTCAAGCGGTCATAACTGGCATAACCCGTGCCGAAATCATCAATCGCAATGCGGCAGCCGTAGTGGCGTAAATCGCGCATGGAGAAATCAGCATATTTCACATTATGCAGTAGGTGAGATTCCGTCACTTCCAGCACGATTTGGAACGGCTCGACCTGATACTGCGCCATCAACGCCTTGAATTGGCTACTAAAAGAGGGGCGACAGAAGGTCGACGGCGAGAAGTTCACCGCGAAGCGCACGCTCGGCAGCTTCTCACGGTTATCGTTGATAAACATGAGGGTGTGCTTCAGCACCCAGATATCCAATTGGTAGGCCAGACCAAATTCATGCACCACCGGCAGGAATTTTTCCGGCGTCATCAACCCGCCCTCATCATCCTGCATGCGCAGCAAGATCTCATGGTAGCTGTCGCCGCGAATACCGGCGATAGGCTGCGCCATCAGCACGAAGCGATCTTCATCCAGCGCGCGCTGGATTTTATGCAGCATCGCCACTTTGGATTTGATCTCTTTCTGCACCTGGCTGTGGTCACTTTTATTCGACTCCGGCTTACCGGTGGTCAGCGACACCTCGGCAATACCGCTCAATTCCCCCAGCAGCATGTGCAGGTGCTCAACCGGCGGGAAGACGGTGCAGTAGGACAAACCGATATTCGGATGCAGCGGCAGGCCGTTCCAAATCAGGCGAAAATCATCGACGTATTGCTGCAAGCGGTCCAACTTCTCCAGCGTTTCATCACAGTTGAGACGCAACACCAAATCGTACCCCGGCAGGTGATATACCCTCTCCCCTTCCTGCAAGAAAGGTCGCAGGCCAGTGGCCAGTTGCTGTTTGAACTGAATGCGTAACTGCATGCCGTAGTTGCGGCTGAGCACGTCCATTTCCGACACGCGAACAAAGCAGAGTAAAGAGCGCGGATAGCGCGATAAGTCACGATTGAAGGCCCGCAGGTTCGGCAAACCAAAAACCGGGTCCAGCAGGGCGGCCTGTCGGGTCTTTTTCATCAGCTGGCGTTGCATCGACGAGATAGATGCCATCAGCAGCAGGCAAAGGGTAAACACCAGCATCAGGGCAGAAACAAATACCAGATTATGGACAAAGTCCTTCTCGTTAATGAAGCCGCGATAATTGCTAAACAGCACAATCAGCGCCCCAGTCCAGACGATCGTAATGAAGTGATAGCCGTAGCGCATCGCACCAAACAGCAGCACCGGCAGCAGCAGGGTTAAGGTGTAATCACTGAGCAGAATTTTGGCAATCGGCTCACTGATCCCCTCCATGCTCAGCAAAATCACCATCACGCTCAGCAACGCAAACCACAGTACAATCTCGACAGACTTCACGCCCGGCGAGCGCTGATTAAGCATGATTTGGCGCAGCACGCGCAGATAGCGAGGTTTACGCAAAACGCGAAACGTCAGGTACCACAGATGCCCACTCAGCAAGATACCCAGCATCATCGCCTGAAGATTGATCAGGGTCCGCAGCGTCATAAATTCACGGGTCACCATGCCCAGATAGCCCGGCAGCAGTCCCAACTCCACTACGATTTGCAAAATAAAGATGTAGAGGCAGGAGAGGAAAATCACCAGCCAGAAGACGCGCGGGAGCGGCAGACGCAGTAACCCAAAGGTCGCAGACCAGCGTTTACCGGCATGCCAGCGATAACCGGCCCAAGAAACGCTCAGGCAGAACAGATAAATAAGCGTCAGTAGCGATGCCATTTCGGCGCCGATACGCAGGTCATAGCGGATGAACATGCCTATCGCGATACCCGGCAAGGCACGCCAATCAAAGACCATCATTAGCGCTACACACACCGCAAGCGGCATGTACATCAAATAAGTTCGACCTTCCGGCAAGAAAATAATGGGCGAGAAGTAAGACGAGATATTGATAAACACCAGTGCGCACAGCAGTGGCAGGCCCCACCAGTGGCGGCTGTATTCACGCCAAGATAAAAATTTACTCATAGGATATGCCATGTTTTTCCGCAGGCGATCCACGCAGGTCGCGTGCTGGAATCATTGAGAGGCCAGATGAACGGTCAACAACGCCAAAGAAACAACGGGTTTAAGGAAACGTCAAAAGACTGGCCACAAAAAGCGGTAAAAACAGATTTCGCAGCATCACTAAAATAAAACCAGATTCTAAGTTGGCTCATATTAAACTATTTGATGGGGATCAATAAACCTAGACTTTGCTAATTAGCGTAAAAATCGCCTCAAATGCATTCACTCAAGAGTGAAAAAATACCCTATAAATTTCATACACGTATGATTCCCTGCCGGATATTTTTATTCACAATTCAATCCAGCGCCCAAAGTGCGAGATTATTCTGAATATCCTGACGGCACACTCCTACAGAATGAGACTTTTCTGGCTGGGTTAGGCGTTGTGCTATATATTGATTATGCGAATGAGTCTGTTTTAAATCATTATTTCACCCTGATGGAGCTACGGTTTAATAAGCTGAAATTACTATGTCTAAAAAAGCCAACATCAAGATGACTAAGATCGTATTAGCAATCAGCTTTATTATTTTATTCGGCCGCCTGGTCTACTCCGCCGTCGGGGCCTGGTCACATCATCAAACTCAAAAGCAGACTCAGGTAGAACAATCGACGACACCGACACCCTGATATTTTAGTTTTGGAATTCAAAGGATAAGGACGCAGCATGTCTGCCAATAAGCATCGCTATCACATACAAAAGCTGGCGGAAACACGTACCCGCATCCTCAACCTGCTGCTAGACAGCGACGACCTTGCCGACAGCATTCTCGGCGAATCCAAAGATATCGACCCCGCCACGCAGTCCCTGCTAATGGACCAGACTGCCGAGCTCAGCAATCTGATTGACGGGCTGCATCCGGCTGACCTTGCCGATATTTTAGAAGCCTTGCCGGAGCGCGAACGTCTGGCGCTGTGGCGTTTAGTCGATCCCGCAGATCGCGGTAAAGCCTTGGTCGAAGTCTCAGAAACCGTCTGGGACAGTCTGATTGAGGAAATGAGCGACAAAGATCTGCTGAAAACCATGTCGCTGCTGGACGTGGATGATCAGGTTTATCTGGCGGAATATCTGCCACGTGACCTTATGGGCCGCGTGCTGACCTCGCTGGATCCGCGCCAGCGCGAAAAAGTGCGCGAAGTGGTTAAGTTCGGCAAGGATACCGTCGGGCGAATCATGGATTTCGAGCTGCTTTCCGTGCGCGCGGATGTCACGCTGGGCACCGTGCAGCGCTATTTGCGCTACCGTAAAGACATTCCCGAAGCCAGTGACAAGCTGTTCGTCACTGACCGAAACAACATGCTACTGGGCGAACTGCCGCTCACCACCATTTTGCTTAACTCGCCGCATCGCCAGGTTTTCCAGGTGATGAACGATGACCCAACCTGCTTCGAACCCGAAGACAAAGCCGAAGACGCGGCCAGCGCCTTCGAACGTTATGACTTAATCACCGCGCCCGTCATCGACAAAAAGGGCAAACTGATGGGTCGCCTGACGGTCGAGGAAATTGTCGATTTCGTTAATAACGATACCGACACCAATCTGCGCCGCATGGGGGGCTTAAGCCCGGAAGAGGACGTGTTCTCGCCTGTAGGCAAGGCAGTGAAAAACCGCTGGGCGTGGCTGGCCATCAATCTTTGCACCGCGTTTGTCGCGTCGCGGGTGATCGGCCTGTTTGAAGGTACGATTTCGCAACTGGTGGCGCTGGCGGCATTAATGCCGATTGTTGCCGGTATTGGCGGTAATACGGGTAATCAGACAATCACGATGATTGTGCGTGCTCTGGCGCTGCATCAGGTGCAGCTCGGCAATCTTAAATTCCTGATATTTAGGGAATTGGGCGTCGCACTGATCAACGGTCTGGTGTGGGGTGGACTGATGGGCGTCATTACCTGGCTGCTGTATGGCGACTGGGAGATGGGCGCGGTCATGACATTGGCGATGGTGCTCAATCTATTAGTTGCCGCCAGCATGGGGGTGATTATTCCATTGACCATGGTAAGGCTTGGCCGCGACCCGGCGGTGGGCGCCAGCGTGATGATCACCGCCATCACCGATACGGGCGGTTTCTTTATCTTCCTTGGATTGGCGACAATTTTCCTGCTTTAACTCCCTTTTGCTGCGCCTTAATCTCAAGGCGCAGCAAAGGTTCTACTCTTCGTTTTCCCTGATAAGGCCATAGCTGACTCCTTCAGCTCATTAATTAAACCCATAAAAACCTGATCTTCTTCTCACTCAAGGTTCGTTATCAATTCATTACTGTTGTAGAATTCAGCAAGCTTATCGTTCGTGGCCGGACGGGTTTAAGAAAGGGTTTTGCCGTGGAAAAGAACATATCCCGTCTGGATTCACAGTCGCCCATCAGTTGGAAAATCCTGTTGGTTCTGGCCGTGAGCATCTGCCTGCTGGCACTCGCCTGCATGAAGATCATCCAGCAATCCTCCAGTCTGGCGTCGGTATGGTTGCCGACGGCACTGCTCATCCCGGTTTTATTCCACCATCGCTACCGCGACTGGTTGCCGCTGTTTTGCGCCGCGGGCTTGGGCATCGCCGCCTCCCACTTTTTGGCGTACTCGTGGTCTACGAGCTACCTGCCCTACCTATTTATTAACTTGTTAGAGGCGGGCACCTGCGCGCTGCTGCTGCGACGCTTTATGCCCACCAAGGACCCGCTCTCTGGTCTGGCGAATTGGGCAAAATTCCTGCTGGTGGCCGTGGTGTTCAGTCCGCTGCTCAGCGCTATTATCATGACGATCTTTGTCCAGCACACCCTTGCGCCACAGGCGTCAGAGCAAAGGTTCGCGACCTGGTTTATGTCCGAGGCGGTCGCCATTTTGGCACTCACTCCGCTGGGTTTGATTTACCAGAGAGGCTATCTACAGCAACTTTTCCACAACTCAGGCCGCCTGCTTGAGCTGATGGCGACCCTAATTATCAACATGGTGGCGGCTTTTCTGGCGCTAAAATGGCTGCCTTACCCCTTTGCCTTTATCACCATTCCTCTGCTGTGGGCGGCGATACGCTTGCCGCGCGTTGAGGCATTTTTCATTTTCCTCAGCCTGACCCTGATGATTGCGCTGCTGCAAACCACCGGCATTATCGACATCGTTCCGCACATTACCGTGGTGCCGCCGGGCCTGCTTTTCACGCCGCTGCTGCTGATTCTGCTACCCGCCAATGCCATGGCGATGGCGATGCACGCCCTGCGCGTCGAGAAGTCACACATTACTCAGAGCGAAAACCGTTTTCGCAATGCGATGGAATATTCCGCCATCGGCATGGCGCTGGTGTCGCCACAGGGCAAATGGCTACAGGTGAATAAAGCCCTGTGCACTCTGCTAGGTTATGAGGCAGACTACCTGAAAACGCTGACATTTCAGGAGATTACTTACGCCGAGGACCTGAGCAAAGACCTGACGCTACTCCAGCAACTACTCGACGGCGAGATTCAGAACTACCAGATGGAAAAACGCTATCTGCGCCGTGATGGCGAGATTGTTTGGGCACTGCTGGCGGTTTCACTGGTGCGCGATGATGAGCAAAATCCGGTCTATCTCATCGCTCAGATTGAAGATATCAATGAGCTAAAACACACCGAAATCACCAATAACCGGCTGAGCGAAGCTCTGCACGAAGAGAAAGAGCTACTGCACATCACGCTGAATGCGATCAATGATGCCGTGATCTCCACCGATCAGCAGATGAACATCACCTTTATGAATCCGGTGGCGGAGAAGATGACCGGCTGGAGTCAGCAGAAGGCGCAGGGCAAGCCGGTCAGCGAAGTGGTGCACTTGACCATTGGGCCGGACGGCGAGCTGATTAACGACCTGATGGCCATGTACAGCAGCCAGTATCTGCACTCCTCCCTCGAGCAATCGCTGATTTTGCACGGCTATCACACCGGGCAGTTCGACGTGCAGCTGGCGATTTCGCCAATGCGTAAACTAAATGCCGAGCCAATCGGCTTAGTCTTGGTGCTACAGGACGTAAGTAAATCGCGCGAGCTGATGCGCCAACTCAGCTACAGCGCCTCCCACGATTTGCTTACCGATTTAGCCAATCGCGGCAGCTTTGAAGATAGCCTGAAAGAAGCGCTAAAACTGACTGCCGAGCAGCAACAACATCACAGTCTGGCCTTTATCGATCTCGACCATTTCAAGGCGGTCAATGACACCGCCGGGCACGCGGCGGGAGACGAGTTGCTGCGCCAATTAAGCCATCTCATGCAGGATCATATTCGCAATAGCGACCGGCTGGCTCGCCTCGGCGGCGATGAGTTTGCCCTATTGCTGTTAGACTGTCAGCACGAGCAGGGTTTGCAAGTGGTGAAGTCATTAGTCAATAAAATCAATGAATTACAATTCATGTGGGAAAATCAAATTTACCGCATTGGCGCCAGCGCGGGCATTACGCGCATCACCGACGCCTCCCTTAGCAGCAGCGAATACATGGCCCAAGCCGATGTTGCCTGCTACACCGCCAAAAATCGCGGCCGGGGGCAGGTATTCGCCTATGAAGAGCAGCAAAAACGCTTATTGGCCTCCCACGCCGTGCTGTTCCGCCCCGAGGATATTCGCCGGGTGCTGAATGAAAATCAGCTGTCGCTCAACTGCCGCGCCGCGTCACCACCGAAAACGCCGCTTTCCGTCTGCTTCTATCAACTTTCGCTGCAATTCGTGCAGCCGGTGAATGGCATTCAGCACGCCGAATTGCTGTTGGAAGCCGCACGATTTTACGACATGATGCCCGAAATCGACCTGTGGACGCTGCGTCAGGTCCTCGAGGTTCATGCTAAGGGTATCAATAATAAGGGAATTTGCGTGGCTATCCCGCTCGCCACGGAAAGCCTGCTGCAAGAGAGTTTGCGGCAAGAGTTAAATCGCCTGCTGGATAACACCCTGATGCCGATGGGCTCGGTGAATCTAATGATTGAACCCGATGTGTTGCTCAAATATGAGCATCTGCGGCGGTACGTTGCCGAACTGAGGCAGCGTGGTTGTAAAATCGTGCTGCGCAACGTTGGAAGAAATCTGAATGAATTTAATGCCTTGCCGGAAGGCAGTGTGGATTACGTGCAAATCGATCCGACCTTTATGAGCCAACTACACTATAACCAGATGGATGAAGTGCTGGTGACGATCCTCCATGGCAACACTCATCGGCTGGCGGCGCAGACGCTGGCTGGCCCGGCAGATTTAAACGAAACCTTGGAAAAGCTGACCAGCATTGGCATTGATTTGGTGGAAGGCGATACCATCGCGCCGCTGACGTCGCTCAATACGCTGCTCAACACCGGCTATTTTGGCATTCATTAAGCAGGCAGTTTACGTCTGCGGCTCATCGTCGGGTAGAAAGTCATTATTGGCCCACAGATGCAAGGTGGCGTAAGTGCGCCACGGCTGCCAACGCTGGGCGTAGCGGGCGATTTTGCCCGGCGTCGTGTCAGGAAAACGCTGCTTGATCAGGTAGTCGCTAACGAGAAAAACGTCCGGCGCTGACCAGGCCCGCATGGCGATATAGCTGGCGGTCCAGCCGCCAATCCCCGGCATCGCCAGCAGCTGTTTCACACCCTGTTGCACATCCGGCATGTTATCCAACGACAGGCTGCCCTCCGCCACCGCCCGCGCCACGCCAATCAAGCACGCTGCCCGCTTAGCCTGAACCCCAATCCCGCGCAGGTCATCCACGCTCAGTTGAGCAATGCGCTCTGGCGTCGGGAACAGGTGTGTCAGCCCGGCGAAAGGCGTTTCCACCGGCTGCCCCCAGTTTTGCGTCAGTCGCGTCGCCAGCGTGGCCGCCATTTTGACACTCACCAGTTGGCAGAGGATCGCCCGCACCGTCAGTTCAAACCGATTGATACAGCCCGGCAGCCGCAGCCCAACGTTGTTTTGCGCCAGCTTCCCCAGTCCCGCGGCAATCAGGTGCGGGTCAGCCTCTAAATCCAACAGTAAACTAACCTGCCGCTCGACGCGTTCAGCAACCGGCTCGAGCGACGGCGAGATAAACAGCTCCACGCAGTTTCTTTCCGGCAATGGCCGTAACCGCAGCCACCCCGCAATAGTGCCGGTTTCAGACTGCACTAGCAGCGTGCGCTGGTAGAAGCCATCCAGCATCTGTTCAACGCCCGTTAAGGCGCGAGCGCCAAGGAAGGAGGTCATCCAGTCCCAGTCGTAAGGCGGCGTATAAGGGAGGTAGCGGGGTTTAGTCACGGGGCGGGCCTATTTGTTTTTGGAAATTAAAGGTAACAGGAAAAAAGCGGGAGTTTCAAATGCGTCTTTTGCTTTTAAACTCCCAGTCTGATGTTACTCCTCCTCAGGCAAGGGGAGGGAGCAAAGCAACATCCACTGTAAGCTCCAACCCCACACTTAAATTTGAAATTAAAACCAAAACCACATAAAGTCCCCCCCCTTCTTTGGCATGGGGAACCGTGATGTTTATTGGATTTGACTACGGCACAGCGAATTGCTCGGTAGCAGTGATGCGCGGCAATGACGCCCACTTATTGGCGTTGGAAAACAACGATCCTTATTTACCCTCCATGCTCTGTGCGCCTACGCGTGAAGCGGTCAGCGAATGGCTGAACCGTCATGGGCAGGTTCCGACGGGCAGCGATGAGAATTTAGCTCTGCTGCGCCGCAGTATCAGTTTTAACCGGGAAGAAGATATTCCGGTCAACGCCAACAGCGTTAACTTTGGCTTGCACGCGCTTTCTACTTATATGGAAGACCCGGAAGAAGTCTATTTCGTGCGCTCGCCAAAATCCTTCTTGGGCGCTAATGGCTTGAAACCGCAACAAATTGCCCTGTTCGAAGACTTGGTCTGCGCCATGATGTTCCACATCAAGCGTCAGGCTGAATCTGCTTTGCAGCAGAGCATCGAGCAGACGGTAATTGGTCGCCCGATCAACTTCCAGGGGATGGGTGGCGAAGAGGCGAACCGTCAGGCGCAGGGCATTTTGCAACGCGCTGCCGAACGCGCGGGCTTCCGTGATATCGCCTTCCAGTTTGAACCCGTCGCGGCGGGGCTGGATTTCGAAGCCACGCTGACAGAAGAGAAAACCGTGCTGGTGGTGGATATCGGCGGTGGTACTACCGACTGCTCGGTGTTGCTGATGGGCCCGCAGTGGCGTGATAAAGCCGAACGCCAGCAGAGTTTGCTGGGGCACAGCGGCTGCCGCGTTGGCGGTAACGACCTCGACATCATGACCGCCTTCAAACAGTTGACCCCGCAACTGGGCATGGGCAGCGAAATGACCAAGGGGATCGCCATTCCCGCACTGCCTTATTGGAACGCGGTGGCGACCAACGACGTGCCGGCGCAGGCCGATTTCTACAGCGTCGCCAATGGCCGCATGCTGCGCGATTTGATTCGAGACGCCGCGCAGCCTGACCAAGTGAAGCGCCTGCTGAAAGTGCACCAGCAGCGCCTGAGCTACCGTCTGGTCCGCGCCGCGGAAGAGAGCAAAATTGCGCTGTCGGAGCGTGAAAGCGTGATCGCCGGACTGGAGTTTATCGAAGCCGGTCTGGCGGAAAGCATCAGCCAGCAGCAGTTGAGCGAGGCCATCGCCCAGCCGCTGGAGCGTATTCAGGAGCAGGTTAATCTGGCGCTTTCCACCAGCGACATTAAGCCTGACGTGATCTACCTGACCGGCGGCAGCGCCCGTTCGCCGCTGCTGCGCGCCGCGTTACAGGCACAGCTGCCGGGCATCCCACTGGTCGGTGGCAACGACTTTGGCTCGGTCACCGCCGGTTTGGCGCGCTGGGCACAAACGCTGTTCCGCTAAGATTTAGCCGCAATAAAAAACCGCCCGAGGGCGGTTTTTTTGTTTTTCGCTGGCTGACTTATTCCCAGCGGCTGCCTTCATTGATCAACGCAATATCGGCATCATCGAGTTTCAAGGTGGCGGCCGTTGCCAGCTCGTCTAGCTGCTCGAGGGAGGTCGCGCTGACAATTGGCGAGGTGATGCTCGGGCGGGCGATTTGCCACGCCAGCGCCACCTGCCCCGGCTTGACGCCATGTTTCTCCGCCACGCTGTCGAGTGCTGCCAGCACCTTCAGTCCGCGCTCATTCAGGTAGCGCTCAACCACCGACTCGCCGCGCTTACTTTTGCTGGCATCTGCCTTGGTGCGGTACTTCCCGGTCAGGAAGCCAGCGGCAAGGCCATAGAAGTTGATCACGCCCAGGCCGTTGTCCGTCACCACCTTCTCTAACGCTTCTTCGTAGACTTTGCGGTCATAAGGGTTGTAGAGCGGTTGCAGGGTTTCATAGCGCGCCAAGCCGTTCTCTTTACTCACCTTCAAGGCTTCCGCCAGGCGCGGCGCGCTGTAGTTCGAGGCACCAATGGCGCGCACCTTGCCCTCTTTAATCAAGGCGTCGAAGGCCGCCATCGACTCGGCTAATGGCGTGTCGGCGTCGTCATCGTGCGACTGGTAGAGGTCAATATGGTCGGTTTGCAGGCGCTTCAAAGAAGCTTCAACGGCCTGTTTAATGTAGCGCGGCGATAAGCCTACTTTGCCCTCGCCCATCGGCTTGCCGACCTTGGTCGCCAAAATAATCTGGTCGCGCTTGCCGGTTTTTTTCAGCCATTTGCCGATAATAGTTTCTGATTCCCCGCCGCTGTGGCCTTCAACCCAGCTGGAATAGACATCGGCGGTATCAATAAAATTAAGCTTATGGTCAAGTAAGGCGTCGAGAAGGCTAAAAGATGTGGATTCGTCCGCCGTCCAGCCAAATACGTTGCCACCAAAAGTGAGCACCGGCACCTGAATTCCTGAACGACCTAATTCTCTTTTACTCATAACGTTTCCCTTTTTTCTGACGTGAATAATGCTTCGCTTATTAACTATTTTAAGGTGAACAATAACAGTAGCATTGGTTCAAAAAAAGTCAGGCAGGATAAGGCCTTATTTACACAAATTATGAAAATCTCTCCTTATTTCCTCCATTTTTCACTGCCCCCTGCTGGCTACAATATCACCCCTAAAAGAACCGAAAAACGCCCGTAGATCGGCGGAAATCATTGCTACCCTTTAATTAATAAGATGTATCTACCAAGGGAAGACCCATACTGTGCGAAAAAGCCCTCTGAGACTGTTTATTACTTTGCTGGTATTGGTCATTGCCGCGCTGGCGGTATGGTATTTCTATGTCGATAAATCTTCGGCGTCGGGCAACAATGCGCCGGGCGCAACCCAGCAGAAACGCGCCTCAGGCTCCGGCGGGGGTCGTCGCAATATGCCGATGCCGCCGGTGCAGGCCGCGCTGGCGGTGGAAAAATCGGTGCCGCAATATCTCAGTGGGCTAGGCACGGTAACGGCGTCCAACACCGTGACGGTGCGCAGCCGGGTGGACGGCCAGCTGATGGCGCTGCACTTTACCGAAGGGCAGCAGGTGAAAGCCGGTGACCTGCTAGCGGAAATCGACCCGCGACCGTTTCAGGTTCAACTGACGCAGGCACAGGGCCAGCTCGACAAAGATCAGGCCACACTGGAAAACGCCCGCCGCGATTTGGCCCGTTATCAGCAACTGGTGAAAACCAATCTGGTTTCGCGCCAAGAACTGGATACCCAGCAGTCACTGGTTCGCCAGAGCGAAGGCGCGGTGACCGTGGATAAAGGCGCGGTGGACAACGCCAAGCTACAGCTGACCTACAGCAAAATCACCTCGCCAATTAATGGCCGCGTCGGCCTTAAGCAGGTGGATATCGGCAATATTATCTCCAGCGGCGATACCACCGGCATTGTTATTCTCACCCAAACCCAGCCGATTGACGCCGTTTTCACTCTGCCGGAAGCCAACATCAGCACCATTGTGGAGGCGCAGCGCGCAGGTCAACCCCTGGTGGTGGAAGCTTGGGACAGAACCAATCAGCACCTCTTAACTCAGGGCCAGCTGCTGACGCTGGATAACCAAATCGACCCGACCACCGGCACAATCAAGCTGAAAGCGCAGTTCGACAATCAGGATAACGCGCTGTTTCCTAACCAATTCGTCAACGCGCGGTTGAAAATCGGCACCCTGCAAAACGCCGTAGTGGTGCCGACCGCCGCCGTGCAGATGGGCAACGAAGGCCACTTCGTCTGGGTGGTTGACAATGAGAAGAAAGTCAGCAAACACATTGTTACCACCGGCACACAAGACAGCCAACAAACCGTGATAACCGGCGGACTGAGTGCCGGGGAAAATGTGGTCACTGACGGCATCGACCGCCTGACCGAAGGTGCGACGGTGGAAGTGATTGCGCCGCAAACCGCCGCGCAGGCTGCCGAGGCGGAGAAAAACGCTGAGAAACACGCGGGCAAACACCATCGCCAGAGGTCCTCTTCCTGATGCAGGTAATGCCAGACAGACCACAGGGCGGCCCTTCCCGCCTGTTTATCCTCCGCCCGGTCGCCACCACGCTGCTGATGATCGCCATTTTGTTGGCGGGCATTATTGGCTATCGCGCCCTGCCGGTCGCCGCGCTGCCGGAGGTGGATTACCCGACCATTCAGGTGGTGACGCTCTATCCCGGCGCCAGCCCCGATGTCACTACGTCCGCCATTACCGCCCCGCTGGAGCGCCAGTTTGGGCAGATGTCCGGCCTGAAACAGATGCAGTCGCAAAGCTCCGGCGGCGCGTCAGTTATCACCTTGCAGTTTGGCCTCGACCTGTCGCTGGACGTCGCCGAGCAGGAGGTGCAGGCAGCCATCAACTCCGCCACCAATTTATTGCCGACCGACCTGCCGAACCCGCCGGTTTATAGCAAAGTTAACCCGGCTGACCCGCCAATCATGACGCTGGCGGTGACCTCTAGCGCGATGGCAATGACGGAGGTAGAAGACTTGGTGGAAACCCGCGTGCTGCAAAAGCTGGCGCAGGTCAGCGGCGTCGGCCGGGTGAGTATTTCCGGCGGTCAGCGCCCGGCGGTGCGCGTCAAACTCAACGCCCCCGCCATGGCGGCGCTGGGTTTAACCAGCGAAGAGGTGCGCACGGCAATTGCGGCGGCCAACGTCAATTCGGCCAAAGGCAGCTTCGACGGGCCGGAGCGTTCGGTCACATTGTCAGCCAATGACCAGATGAAAAGTGCCGCCGATTACCGCGCACTGGTGGTCAGCTATCAAAACGGCGCGCCGGTGAGATTGCAGGATATCGCGGAGATTGAACAAGGGGCGCAAAACGACAAACTGGCGGCCTGGGCCGATAAAAAACCCGCCATCGTGCTCAATATTCAGCGCCAGCCGGGGGCCAACGTGATCACCACGGCGGACAGCATTCGCAATATCCTGCCGACCCTGCAAGAGAACTTGCCGAAATCGGTGAAGGTCGAGCTGGTGACTGACCGCACCGTGACCATTCGCCACTCGGTGAGCGACGTGCAGTTCGAACTGCTGCTCTCCGTCGCGCTGGTTGTGATGGTGATGTACCTGTTTTTGCGCAATATGGCGGCGACGCTTATCCCCAGCGTGGCCGTGCCGCTGTCGCTGATTGGCACCTTCGCCGCGATGTATTTCCTCGGTTTTTCAGTTAATAACCTGACTTTGATGGCGCTGACCATCGCCACCGGCTTTGTGGTGGATGACGCCATCGTGGTGATCGAAAACATTTCGCGCTATATCGAAAAGGGCGAAACGCCGCTCAATGCCGCGCTAAAAGGGGCTGGCGAAATCGGCTTCACCATCATCTCCCTGACCTTCTCGCTGATTGCAGTGCTGATCCCGCTGCTGTTTATGGGCGATATCGTCGGACGGCTTTTCCGCGAGTTCGCCGTCACGCTGGCGATAGCCATTCTGATCTCCGCCGTGGTGTCGTTGACCCTAACGCCGATGATGTGCGCCCGCATGCTCAGCCACGAATCGCTGCGCAAACAGAACCGTTTCTCGCGCGCTTCTGAACGCATGTTCGAGCGGGTGATTGCCACTTACGGTCGCGGGCTGACGGTGGTGCTGCGCCACCAGTGGCTAACCCTCGGCGTGGCGCTGGGCACGCTGGCGCTCACCGCCCTGCTCTATTTACTCATCCCTAAGGGGTTCTTCCCGGTGCAGGATAACGGCCTGATTCAAGGTACTTTGGTCGCGCCGCAGTCGGTTTCCTTTAGCAATATGGCAGAGCGCCAGCAGCAGGTGGCGGCGATTTTGCTGCAAGACCCGGATGTCGAAAGCCTGACCTCGTTTATCGGCGTGGACGGCGCAAACCCGACGCTGAATACCGGCCGTTTGCAGATAGCTTTGAAGCCGTTGAGCGATCGCAGCGATCGCGTTGATACCATTATTCCGCGCCTGCGCGACGAGGTCGCCAAGGTGCCGGGGGTCGATCTTTATCTCCAGCCGGTGCAGGATTTGACCATCGACACGCAGGTCGCCCGCACCCGATACCAGTTCACCTTGCAAACGCTGACCACGGATTCGCTGGGACGCTGGGTGCCGCAGCTGTTGGAGCAGTTGCGCAGCCTGCCGCAGCTGCAGGACGTCAGCAGCGACTGGCAGGATCAGGGGCTGGAAGCCTATATCAAGGTCGATCGCGACAGCGCCAGCCGGTTGGGCATCAGCCTGACTGACGTCGATAACGCGCTGTATAACGCCTTCGGCCAGCGGCTGATTTCCACCATCTATACGCAGGCCAACCAGTACCGCGTGGTGCTGGTGCACGACACAGCGCAAACGCCGGGCTTTAGCGCGTTGCAGGATATTCGCCTCAATGGCAGCAACGGCAACAGTATTCCGCTCAGCGCCATCGCCCAGTTCGAGCAGCGAAAAACCGCGCTGTCGGTCAATCACCTCGACCAGTTCCTGTCGGCCAGCGTGTCGTTTAACGTCGCGCCGGGTTACTCACTCGGCGAGGCGGTTGAGGCAATTAAACACACCCAGCAAAATCTGGCGATGCCTGCGGATATCAGCGTGCAGTTCCAGGGGGCGACGCTGGCGTTTGAAGCCGAACTCGCCAGCACGCTGTGGCTGATCTTGGCGGCGGTAGTGGCGATGTACATCGTGCTCGGGGTGCTTTATGAGAGCTTTATTCACCCCGTCACCATCCTTTCGACTCTGCCGACGGCGGGGGTCGGGGCGCTGCTGGCCCTGATGCTGGCGGGCAGCGAGTTGGACGTGATTGCCATCATCGGCATCATTTTGCTGATTGGTATCGTGAAGAAGAACGCCATCATGATGATCGACTTCGCACTGGCCGCCGAGCGCGATCAGGGGATGACACCGTACGAGGCCATTTACCAAGCCTGCCTGCTGCGCTTTAGGCCGATTTTGATGACCACGCTGGCGGCGCTGCTCGGCGCGCTGCCGCTGATGCTCAGCACCGGCGTGGGTGCCGAACTGCGCCGCCCGCTGGGGATCTGCATGGTCGGCGGGCTGATTGTCAGTCAGGTGCTGACCCTGTTCACCACGCCGGTGATTTACCTGCTGTTTGATAAACTGGCGCGCCGCGTTCGCCCTCGCACCAGCCACCCACGGACTGACGGATGAAGGTTTTCGCACTGTTTATCCATCGCCCGGTGGCCACTACCCTGCTGACGCTAGCTATTCTGCTGGCGGGGATTTTGGGGTTCCGCCTGCTGCCGGTCGCGCCGCTGCCGCAGGTGGATTACCCGGTGATTTCGGTCACCGCGTCACTGCCGGGGGCTGACCCGGAAACCATGGCCGCCTCGGTGGCTACGCCTCTGGAGAGCACCTTGGGCACCATTGCCGGGGTGAATGAAATGACCTCCACCAGCACGCTCGGCAGCACCCGCATCACGCTCGAATTCGACTTTGACCGAGACATCAACGGCGCGGCGCGGGACGTGCAGGCGGCGATTAATGCCGCGCAGAGCCTGCTGCCTTCGGGCATGCCGAGCCGCCCGACCTATCGCAAAGCCAACCCGTCCGACGCGCCAATCATGATAATTACCCTGACCTCCGATACATACAGTCAGGGCCAGCTTTACGACTACGCCTCTACCCAGTTGGCGCAGACCATTTCGCAGATGGACGGCGTGGGCGACGTCACGGTCGGCGGCAGTTCTTTACCGGCGGTGAGGGTCGATCTCAACCCGGAAGCCCTGTTTAATCAGGGCGTCTCCCTTGACGCGGTGCGCCAGACCATTGCCGCCGCCAACGTGCGCAAGCCGCAGGGCGCGCTGGAAGATGGCAATTCGCACTGGCAAATCCGCACCAACGACGCGCTGAAAACCGCCAAAGAGTACGCGCCGCTGGTGATCCACGTCAGCAATGGCAACACCGTGCGCCTGAGCGATGTCGCCACTGTCACCGATGGCGTGCAGGATCAGCGCAATGCCGGGCAAACCAGTCTGGCCGACGGCAGCGTGCGCCCGGCGATTTTGCTGGTGATCCGCCGCAGCGCCGACGCCAATATCATCGCCACCATTGATAGGATCCGCGCCGAGCTTCCGGCCCTGCGAGAATCCATGCCCGCCTCTATCGACATGCAGGTGGCGCAGGATCGCTCGCCCACCATTCGCGCCTCGCTGGAAGAGGTCGAAACCTCGCTGACCATCGCCGTCGGACTGGTGATTCTGGTGGTGTTCCTGTTCCTACGCTCGGGCCGCGCCACATTGATCCCCGCCGTGGCGGTGCCGGTTTCACTCATCGGCACCTTCGCCGCCATGTACCTGTGCGGCTTTAGCCTCAATAACCTGTCATTAATGGCGCTGACCATCGCCACCGGCTTTGTGGTGGATGACGCTATCGTGGTGCTGGAGAATATTTCGCGCCATATCGAAGCGGGAATGAAACCAATGAACTCCGCCCTGCAAGGGGTGAAGGAAGTGGGCTTTACCGTGCTGTCGATGAGCGTTTCGCTGGTGGCGGTGTTTATTCCGCTGCTGTTGATGAGTGGCTTGCCGGGGCGCTTGTTCCGCGAGTTTGCCGTGACGCTTTCTGTGGCTATCGGCATATCGCTGGTCGTCTCACTGACCTTAACGCCGATGATGTGCGCCTGGACGCTACGCGCCTCCTCTATGCCAAAACAGCCGAAAAAGCGCGGGCTGACTAGCCTGTTGCTGCGCATGCAGCAGGGCTACGGGCGCTCGCTGAACTGGGTGCTCAACCACGCCCGCTGGGTAGGCGTGGTGCTGCTGGCGACCATCGCCCTCAACGTTTGGCTCTATATTTCGATTCCCAAAACCTTCTTCCCCGAGCAGGACACCGGGCGGCTGATGGGCTTTATTCAGGCCGACCAGAGCATTTCGTTTCAGGCGATGCGCGGCAAAATGTCGGACTTTATTCGTATCGTCAGTCAGGACAAGACGTCGCCAACGTCACCGGCTACACCGGCGGATCGCGCACCAACAGCGGCATGATGTTTATTTCGCTCAAGCCGCTGTCCGAGCGAAAAAGCAATGCCCAAGAGGTGATTGCCCGCATTCGCGTGGCCGCCGCCCAAGAGCCGGGGGCGGGGCTTTACCTGTCGGCGGTGCAGGACGTGCGGGTCGGCGGGCGGCAGGGCAACGCCAGCTACCAATACACGCTGCTGTCGGACAATTTGCAGGATTTACGCCAGTGGGTGCCGAAAGTCACCGACGCGCTGACCAACCTGCCGGAGCTGGCCGACGTCAGTTCCGACCAGCAGGATAAAGGTGCAGAGATGCAGCTGACCTATGACCGTGCCACCATGGCCCGGCTGGGGATCTCCATTTCGGCTGCCAACGCCTTGCTCAACAACGCCTTCGGCCAGCGGCAGATTTCCACCATCTACCAGCCGCTCAATCAGTACAAAGTGGTGATGGAAGTCGCACCCCAGTACACCCAGGATGTCAGTTCGCTGAGCAAAATGTTTATTATCAACAGCGAGGGGAAATCGATCCCGCTGTCTGATTTTGCCAAGTGGCAGCCCGCCAGCGCGCCGTTGCAGGTCAACCATCAGGGGATGTCGGCGGCGGGAACGATATCGTTTAACCTGCCGGAAGGCGGCAGCTTGTCGGACGCCTCGGCGGCGATTGATCGCACCATGACTCAGCTCGGCGTGCCTGCAACCATTCACGGCCAGTTCGCCGGCACGGCGCAGGTATTCCAGGAAACGCTGCGTTCCCAGCTCTTGCTGATTATCGCCGCCATTGCCACGGTGTATATTGTGTTGGGCATATTATATGAGAGTTACATTCACCCGCTGACGATATTGTCCACCCTGCCGTCAGCCGGCGTGGGTGCGCTGCTGGCGCTGGAGCTGTTTGGCGCGCCCTTCAGCCTGATTGCTCTGATCGGCATTATGTTATTGATTGGTATCGTGAAAAAGAACGCGATTATGATGGTGGATTTCGCGCTTGATGCGCAAAGGCGCGGCCAACTCACCGCCCGCGAAGCTATCTTTCAGGCCTGCCTGCTGCGTTTTAGGCCAATCATGATGACTACGCTGGCGGCGCTGTTTGGCGCGCTGCCGCTGGTTCTCACCTCGGGCGATGGTGCAGAACTCCGCCAGCCACTCGGCATCACCATTGTCGGCGGTCTGGCGATGAGCCAGCTGCTGACGCTTTACACCACGCCGGTGGTTTACCTGTTCTTTGACCGATTGCGCAGCCGCTTTAGTCCTAACTCAACAACAACAACCAAAATTGCGCCATTGGCGGATACGGATTTATGACTTCACCGACAGAGATAACAGAAACACCCCCACCCGCACCTTTGCCGCCCTCGGTTCGCTGGCAGCTGTGGATTGTCGCCTTCGGCTTCTTTATGCAAGCGCTCGACACCACCATCGTCAATACCGCCCTGCCATCGATGGCGGTCAGTCTGGGTGAAAACCCGCTGCATATGCACAGCGTGGTGGTGGCCTACGTCCTGACCGTGGCGGTGATGCTGCCCGCCAGCGGCTGGCTGGCCGACCGTATTGGCGTCAAATGGGTGTTCTTCTCGGCGATTGTGCTGTTCACCGTCGGCTCGCTGCTCTGCGCGCAGTCCTCCAGCTTACAGGAGCTGGTGATGTCCCGCGTGGTGCAAGGCGTGGGGGGCGCGATGATGGTGCCGGTCGGGCGGCTGACGGTGCTGAAAATCGTGCCGCGCAGTGAATATATGGCGGCGATGACCATGGTGACGCTGCCCGGACAGGTCGGCCCGCTGCTTGGCCCGGCGCTCGGCGGCTTTTTGGTGGAGTACGCCAGCTGGCACTGGATCTTCCTGATTAATCTGCCAGTGGGCATCGCCGGTTGTATCGCCACCATCATGATTATCCCCAATTACCAGATGCAGACCCGGCGCTTCGACATCAGCGGCTTTGTGATGCTGGCGATTGGCATGGCGACGCTAACGCTGGCGCTGGACGGTAGCCGTGGGCTGGGGCTTTCGGGCTGGCAGCTGGCGCTGCTGGTGGCGGTGGGTTTGGCATCGCTCGGCATTTACTGGCTGCACGCGCGCGGCAATCTCTCCGCCCTGTTCTCCCTGCGCCTGTTCCACACCGCCACCTTTAAAATTGGCCTGATTGGCAGCTTCTTTGGCCGCATCGGCAGCGGCATGTTGCCCTTTATGACGCCGGTCTTTTTACAGCTCGGCCTCGGCTTCACGCCTTTCCACGCCGGTCTGATGATGGTGCCGATGGTGCTCGGCAGCATGGGCATGAAGCGCGTGGTGGTGCGGCTGGTGAACAAACTGGGGTATCGCCGGGCGCTGGTCACCGCTACGCTGCTGCTGGCCTTGATAACCCTGATCTTCCCACTGATTGCCATTTACGGCGCGTTCTGGATGATCCCTATCGTGCTGTTCTTCCAAGGGATGGTGAACTCGCTGCGCTTCTCGTCGATGAACACGCTGACGCTGAAAGACCTGCCGCCGCGCCTTGCCAGCAGCGGCAACAGCCTGCTATCGATGATTATGCAGCTGTCAATGAGCGTCGGGGTGAGCGTCGCCGGTATCTTCCTCGGCCTGTTCGCCCATCAGCAGGTGCAGGCGGGCAGCGAGAATATGCACACCGCCTTCCTATATTGCTATTTATGCATGGCCTTGGTTATCGCTATTCCGGCGTGGATTTTCTCCCGCGTGCCGAACGATGACCGAAAAAATGCCCTGATTGACCGTCGCCGCGCGCAAGCAGGCTCACCCGATCCGATGAGAAAATCATGAGACCAGGAATCACCGCCAAGCTGTTTATGGCCATCTTCTTCACCTGCGGCTTGGTGTTAATCACCATGAACTGGGGCGTGAGGATGAGCTTCGAACGCGGATTCATCGACTATATCCGCCAGAGCAATGAGCAGCGCGTCGAGCTGTTGGCTGACACCCTGCAAGACCAGTACAAGCAGCACGGCAACTGGGAGTTTTTGCAAAAAAACGACAAGCTGATCTACCAGATTATGCGTTCGTTTGAGCAGAGCAACGGCAGCAGCCTGCCGCCACAGGGCTGGCGCACCAAGTTCTGGATCCTCGACAGCCATGACCAGCGCATTGGCGGCTCCGACTACCCGATCCCGCCGGACATGCGCGGCCCGCGCCGCGTGATGGTGGTGAACGGCGTGACTATCGGCACCGTGCTGTCGACCCCCGCCGAACGCCTGACGCGCAATGCCGACATCAACTTTGATCGCCAGCAGAATCGCACCAGTTGGATCATCGTCGGTTTCACCGCCCTGCTGGCAGCGGCGGTCACTTGGCTGCTGTCACGCGGCATGTTGGCGCCGGTTAAACGTTTAGTGAAGGGTACGCACCAGCTGGCAGCGGGCAATTTCAGCACCCGCGTTAAAGTGGACAGTCAGGATGAGCTGGGCAAGCTGGCGCAGGACTTCAATCAGCTGGCGACCACCCTCGAGAAGAATGAGCAGATGCGCCGGGCCTTTATGGCCGATATCTCCCACGAGCTGCGCACTCCGCTGGCGGTGCTGCGCGGCGAGCTGGAGGCGATGCAGGACGGCGTGCGCAAGATGTCGCTCGACTCACTCGGCTCGCTCCAGTCCGAGGTGTCGATTCTGACCAAGCTGGTGGATGATCTGCATCAGCTGTCGCTATCAGATGCGGGAGCGCTGGCCTATCGCAAAGAAGAGATCGACATTGTTCATCTGATCCAACTTGCCGAGGCCGGTTTCCGTGACCGTTTCCAGCAAAAGCAGTTGACCCTAACTACCCAACTGCCGGAAAAAGTGCTGCTGTTCGGCGATCCGCAGCGCCTTTCCCAACTGTTCAATAATTTGCTGGAAAACAGCCTGCGCTATACTGATCCCGGTGGCGGTCTGGAAATCATCGCCAGCAAAAAAGACAAATCGCTGCATATTTGCTTTCAGGACAGCGCGCCGGGCATCAGTGACGAGCAGCTTCAGCGCATCTTCGAGCGATTTTACCGTACCGAAGGTTCACGCAACCGCGCCAGCGGCGGCTCCGGCCTCGGACTGGCGATTTGCCAGAACATTGTCGAAGCCCACGGCGGGCGGATTAGCGCTAGCCATTCACCTTCCGGCGGCGTCTGTATGACGATTTGCCTACCGCTTTCGATCCCACACGGACAGAGAAACTGAATGAACGACTCCACACTCTCCGCCAACGCGCCGTTGAAAATTTTGATTGTTGAAGATGAGCCAAAGCTGGGACAGCTGCTGGTGGACTACCTCGAAGCCGCAGGTTACGCCACTCAGTGGTTGTCCAACGGTAGCGACGTGGTGCCGCTGGTGAAAGCCAACCCACCGGCAATGATCCTGCTGGATTTAATGCTGCCGGGCATCAGTGGCCTGAGTATCTGCCGCGACATTCGCCAGTTCTCCGACATTCCTATCATGATGGTGACGGCGAAAACCGAAGAGATCGATCGCCTGCTGGGGCTGGAGATCGGCGCGGATGACTATATCTGTAAGCCTTACAGCCCGCGTGAAGTAGTGGCGCGGGTCAAAGTTATTTTGCGCCGCTGCGTGCGCCCGGTGGAGGGCGTCAGCGAAGATTTCGGCCTGCATATTGACGAAGCCTGCTTTCAGGCCAGCTATCAGGGCCACGAGTTGGATCTCACCCCAGCAGAATTCCGCTTGCTGAAAACCCTGTCGGTCAAACCGGGTTACGTCTTCACCCGCGAAGTGCTGTTGAATAATTTATACGATGACTACCGCGTGGTAACCGACAGAACTATCGACAGCCATATCAAGAATCTGCGCCGCAAGCTGGAGTCCATCGACGGCGATAAGGCCTTTATTCGCGCGGTTTACGGCGTGGGATATCGCTGGGAAGCCGAACCCTGCCAGCTCATTTGAGTGCCGTTACCGGCGGCTGATAAATGTAAAGAACCTGAGAGTCTGTTAAGCAGATCACAGTTTTAGTTATAAAAACATCAGGCGGCAGAGTGCTGCCTGTGAAAAATCAGCCATTAACTACACTTATCTCTGGATGAAATCACTCACTGGAGAAACTTTTATGGCTACCGGTCACTACGAACTCAAGAAAGCCAAGAATGGACAGTTCCACTTTAATTTAAAGGCGAGCAATGGCGAGACTATTCTCACCAGCGAAATGTACGCCAGTAAGGCCTCTGCTGAGAATGGTATTGCCTCAGTGCAGACTAACTCCCCGGATGAGAAGCAGTACGAAGTGAAACCGGCAAAAGACGGTCAGCACTATTTTGTCCTCAAGGCGAAAAATCATCAGATTATCGGCGTCAGCGAAATGTACACCGCCGAAGCCTCGGCCCGTAAAGGCATTGCCTCGGTGACGAAAAACGGCCCAACCACGGATATCCGTGATTTGACCGCTTAGGTTCACCAGAAAATGGGGCGACTTGGAAAGGCAAATCATCCTTTACAACGACTATTTAATGGTCAAATCAGTCTCTGTGATATAAACATTAAATACCCACCTCAGTGGCACTTAAGTGATACCCCAATTGATAAATGACCAAATTTCAGGTTTTACATTGGGGTATCCATAAGTGTCACATGGGGAATTTACCCATTATTGAATAATAATGAATGCTCCCTAAGCACTTACTCCCTTAGAAATATCATTTAACACCTTATTGAAGTCCTCGACTCTAAAGCCCACTTCCTTTCCGCTATAAGCGGAAGCTCCTCTTCCAGCCCACCTTTCCCGCTCTCTTCATCCCATTGAAATAAAACAATTTATTTAATGGCATGGGACTTGCTTAATCATTCTTTATTACTGAATTGTGAACAATGAAGTCCTGAGTTACAGCTATTGCTAATAGCGGTAATTCCGACCGATCCATTTCAAAAGCATATAACAGGCATTGCGGAACAAATGAAGACAGCTGACGCAGAAAAGATGAGTGCAATAACCGTAACAAAACCCTTCATGCCACCTTTAGATAAATATCTAGAGTATTTGAAAGATATATGGGCGTCCAAAAACCTCACCAATGGAGGCCCGTTTCACCAAAAACTGGAAACGGCTCTGGCTGAGTATCTAGGCGTGCCTTATGTCTGCTTATTTAACAATGCAACATTAGCGCTTATTGTAGCAATGCAGGCGCTAAGAATTCAGGGGGAAGTGATCACGACGCCCTACTCATTTGTTGCCACCGCACACAGTGTCATCTGGAATCATCTTACGCCGGTATTTGTTGATATCGATAAAGACAGTTGCTGTATGGACCCCCATAAAATTGAGCAGGCTATTACACCTAAAACCAGTTTAATCATGCCAGTCCATGTTTATGGACGTAGCTGTAACACCAGGTTAATTGGCGAAATTGCCAATAATTATGGTTTGCGCTGTATTTATGACGCTGCTCACGCCTTTGGGGTTACAGATGAAGGCGGTTCAATTTTAAGGCATGGCGATCTTTCTGTACTGAGTTTTCATGCAACTAAAGTGTTCAATACATTCGAGGGCGGTGCAATCGTTTGTAACGACATTAATATGAAAAAGCGCATTGATTATTTAAAGAATTTTGGATTCGCTAATGAAACTAAAATTGTCGCATCAGGTATCAATGGAAAGATGAATGAACTTCAGGCGGCGTTTGGATTACTGCAGTTGGATTATATTGATGAGGCTATTTCCAAACGTAAAGCCATTGATAGCTTATATCGCGAGCTTTTAAATGAAGTTCCAGGGATCAGGAGTCCTGAACCATGGGATTCTGCGACCCATAATTACAGTTATTTCCCTATTTTTGTTAACACTGAATATCCTCTGACGCGAGACGCATTATACGACAAACTGAAAGAGGCGGGGGTGCACGCAAGACGCTATTTTTATCCATTAATATCGAATTTGCCGATTTATAGTGATTGCTCGGGTGCCACAGCTACAAATTTGCCAATTGCCAACGCAGTGGCGGATGAAGTTCTTTGCTTACCCATCTATCCTGATTTAACCCATGATGAGGTTGTCACGATCAGCGAGTTGGTGAAATCATCTGCTTGCGTTAGTCATCATACCCCCTCTTCAGAACGGGTTTTTTAAAAAGTTAAACGAGTACACGATCAACAGGAATTGCATAAAGCACTAATTCAAAGGACAACTCTGGATGATGGGCTCGTAAATAAAACCTGTAGTTTGGTGAAAGAGATTTAATAAATTGCGGGATCGTAACCAGATCCTCTGGCTTATGGTAGACGCTGATTGCCAGAACAGGTTGGTACGATTTAATGGTATCAGTGGCACCATGCAGGGCTTTGAGTTCAGAACCTTCGACATCCATCTTGATGAAAGTAGCTGCATCGTCCTGTAAAGTCGCATCAATGCTACCCACGATAATAGAATTTCCTGTGCTGCATCACTATTAATATGTGAAGAGAGATCTTTTCCTGAATGGAAATACAGAACAGACTCTTTATCCCAAACACCTTTATTAACACACTCGCAAAAATCCATTAAGCCTGTATTTTCTGTTAGCTGAAAAAACTTTTATCATCAGGATCAAAGGCGATAATACGCTGGGGTAACATTCTATTCTGTCGGGTAATTTCAGCCATAAAGGCTTCAATACTGTCACCATTGTAGGCTCAGTCGATAAAAATCTCATTATCCTTTAATTGAACCACGTTCTGAGGAAAATAATGTTGCGCTTCATAAACGGTATGGCAGTAGCTGCGTTCTGCACAGATTCGCTGATTGATAAATGCTACCATTTTCGCCCGGGATTTATCATCCGATAATTCATCATACAGAGTGCCCAAGGGCTGTGCATGGGCGAAGAAAAAATCGGCAGTATAGTATTTTGTGGTATTCACGCCAATAAAGGCGGGGTCGAATACCAGTATCTCCTTCGCAGTTCCCTTTAATAATTCAAGCCTCTCATCATCAACTATTTGTAGTGCGATAATATAGTTATAATGCGCAGATCCTTCTATCAACTCCTCAATAGAAATAACAGGGACATAATGAAATGGAAAATCAGACATCTACTTTACTATTATGAGTAGCGCTGCGTTGAGCCTGAGTTAAAAAATGCAACCCTCTTATTGCCGCATCAGCACCAATAGCGAATGGTGTTTTCTCATTATTAAGACTTGCCGCGATATCTGCATAATAGTTGGCAAATGCTTCAATAAAACCGGCAGGATGCCCAGCCTTGAATCGGCAATAACGCGATTCTGATGCGACTAAATTATTTGCGGCTGTTCTGTCAATGAGTATATTTTCACCATACACATTATTGAATCGCAAAATTTCCGGATCCATTTGCAGCCATTCAGCACTTCCTTTTTCGCCAAACACGCGAATTTTCAATCCATTTCGGTAACCTAACGCTGCTTTACCAAACCAGTAGTTACACACCATGTCATCCTCATAGCGTGAAACAATATTCACAGTATCAACCACGCCCGGGACCAGAGCAAAATGGCTGTTTACTGCATAAACATCCTTTGCATTCTTATTGGTCAGAAAATCGACTAACTGATGAAGATGGACACCCAGGTCAAGGTAAACCGTAGGAATATCAGCATCTTCACAGCGCCATGGCTGCGGAGAGGGAGCGTTTCCTTCAATACTCATTCGGGCAAAACCCTCCTGCGGCATCTCAACCATCACTTGCTGAATTTTCCCCAGCTCGCCTGTCTGAATACGCTGACGCAGCTCCCGTACCATCGGATAGCCGGTATAATTGAAAGTTACATATAGCCTTCCATCCAAATTTCCGATGGTTTTTTGAATATCCAAAGCATCCTGAACATTGCTGACCAGTGCTTTTTCACAAATAACAGTTAAACCATATTCAAGGCATGCCATCACTATTTCACGATGCGTGGGAGTTGGTGTCAGAATAACCACCGCATCTAACTTCTTATGTTCCGTCTCGAGAAATGCGTGGGCATCGCGATAAACGCGGTCAGTGTTAATCCCCCAATCCAGAGCCGTCTGTGTATTAATTTCGCTATTACGGCTGAAGCAGCCTGCAACTAATTTAAAATGGCCATCCATTTGACAGGCGATTTTATGTGCCTCTCCAATAGCGGAGTTTTTGCCCCCACCAATGAAACCTAAATCCAAAGGTTTTTTCATTTCACATTCCTTACTGCTCGTTAATTTGTATATAGTTTTTTAATTCAGGAGTTATCGTTTTAAGTGCTGAAAAATTATCAAGCTCGGCAAATATGACCCCAGCCCGATCATGGGGTGCCGGATTCACACTCTCTCCTGGTAATTTTAACGGCACTGTTTCAATGACCCTTCCATCGAGCTTGCTAAAGTCGAAAGTAGTAAATTGCTGAGTCTGTGAGAGTGAAACAGTGTGGCGCACAATCGCCCTGCATGGCGTGGGCCGTTGCAATTCAAAGGCACTTTTTAAACCAAGAAATGGCTGAGAAAAATAGTGGGAATAGGGAATTCCCGTCGAAAGTTCAATTAGGCGAGAATAGAGATCTCCCGGAGAACGACGCGTTAATTCAATCAACCAAAAACATGTTTCATTGGCGATAAACTGGGTATGTAATAAACCATCGGTTAGCTGTAGTTCTCTGACCAGAGTTTGCATACATTGGTGCACATTTTTACGCATACTTTCCGATAATGTGACGCTAATACAACTACTATTAACCTGCCACGGGTAAACCGTGCAGTACTCGTCGACAAAAAATTCACAAGCGATATTGCCATCGCGAATAAAAGCAGAGTGGCTGTATAATTGCCCTTCGCAGAAGGTCTCGATGACTATCTGGCCCGATGCAGAAACTTCACGGGCGGTTTTAACCGCCGCATCTAATTCTGCCAGATTATTTATCTTTATAATGCCAAGCCCGCTATATGCATCTACCGGTTTTACCAATAGCGGCAATGGCAATCTTTTAGCATCCTCAAGGTTATAAACCGCTTGTGGTATTGGATAACCCTGTTTATTGGCCCAACGGCGAAATGCATCTTTCATAAAGATGATTTCGCTCACCTCTGGCGTATCAAAGCCGGCTAACCCCAATTGTTGGGCAACCCAGGCTCCCGTTAAATAAGAAATATCGGTGACGCCGGGTAGCAAAGCATTAATGCTATGCAGTTGAGCAATATCCAGCACGGTTTCGCGACTAGCGTAGTTTTCGATGATGCTACGATCTGCAAATTGATGGCCCGGATCATGTTCTTTACCACTACACACCGTCACAAAAAAACCTTGTTCTTTTGCTATCTCAATAAATGGCACTGCGGAAAATCCCGCATCCAGAATAAGCACTTCTTTTTTTTGAGTCATAACCTATTCCCAACAATATCTATATCGATGTGGGTAATACTAAATATTGCCGCATCCGATTTAATTACTGGCATATTATTTATGTGCCCTCAGAACTTGAGCCGATTGTAAGCGCCGTCTCAACTCTTCCGCATGAGACAGCTTTGCGCGTTCGTCTTTAATAAAGTTTTCTTTTAGCCGGTATAAATCCGGCAGTACTGCAAGCCGGTCATCGCAATATTCAATGGAAAGGGAAAGATGTTTCTCAGCATCAATATAATTTTTATCGTCAACGCACGCTTTACACTTCAAAAAATGCAGAAGCGCATCCTTGGGTCTTTCAATTAACAAGCTATCAATCGCATTTTGATCAAGTGACCGGTTTTGCATGTAACGTGTCCAGCGAATATTCATGGCTGTAGGCCATGCATCTTCATCCATCCAGCAATCAAGAATCATCATTCTATTTTTATACATCAATGTTTCTTTATCTGCTCGATACCAGGTATTACTGCCATGACGGCAATAACAGGCAACAGTGCGTTTATCAGCTATAAATGGACCTTTCTTTGCCAGTTTGAGAAAAACATCCCAGTCTACCTGCATCAGACCTTTAGCAGGCTTTTCTATTTCGATAAAGGCAGATTTACGAATTAATGTTCCAATAAAAAGGATATGATTCCCATAGGTCAAAAGTGGCTCAAAAAGATCGCCAGAAAGGAATTTATCCTTATAATTACCCTTATATTCATGTCGACTTCCATCTTCATTCATAACATCTATACCGCCATAACACAGCACTGCGGATTCATTATCCTCCATGATGGCGACTTGCATCGCAATTTTATCCGGATAAATGAAGTCATCAGAATCAACAACAGCAATATATTTGCCCTTTGAACTCAGAATGGCTTCAATCCCAGGATTTTCTTCCTGAGATGTACTATTGCTAAAATAGTTTTCTTTCCTATCAATAAATTGAAATTCATGCTTACGTTGATATTCTTTGATAATCTCTTGTGAGTCATCTGTAGACGCATCATCCACAACAATAACTTCAAGGTTTTTATATGTTTGTGAAAATACGCTATCTAATGCTCTTACAATATATTTAGCGTGATTATAGCTAGTAACAATAACACTCACGAGTGGCGACATAACCGATCCTCCTTTGCAAATGACTGTTGTTTTAGCAATATCTATGCCAACTTAAAAAACCTCCAATAATCATTATGTTAGAAAAAGAAAGTGCTCATTACACTCTCTTTCCGGAAGAGGCGTTTCTCTTACGGAAAAATACTTTCCGGTTAGGCCTGCGCTTTACGCAAAATTGATCTAGCCCCAGTAAACTTCAAATACCCACACTGATCGGCTGCTTTTTGCATTTTCAGAGGCTACAATTTCGGCCTTTCGTCGCCCCGCTATGGGACGGCCCTGACTTGATATCAGACTGAGATTGCTTATGTTTACTCCGGAATTACTCTCTCCGGCCGGTTCGCTGAAGAATATGCGCTACGCCTTTGCCTATGGTGCAGATGCGGTTTACGCCGGTCAGCCGCGCTACAGCCTGCGGGTGCGCAATAACGAATTTAACCACCAGAATCTGGCTATCGGCATTAACGAAGCCCACGCGCTGGGTAAAAAATTCTACGTGGTGGTTAACATCGCGCCTCACAACGCCAAGCTGAAAACCTTCCTGCGCGACTTACAGCCGGTGATCGACATGGGCCCGGACGCGCTGATCATGTCCGACCCCGGCCTGATTATGATGGTGCGCGAAGCCTTCCCGCAGATGGACATTCACTTGTCGGTGCAGGCCAATGCGGTGAACTGGGCGACGGTAAAATTCTGGAAACAGATGGGCCTGACGCGGGTTATTTTGTCCCGCGAGCTGTCACTGGAAGAGATTGCCGAGATCCGTGCACAGGTGCCGGATATGGAAATAGAAATCTTCGTCCACGGCGCGCTCTGTATGGCTTATTCCGGCCGCTGCCTGTTGTCTGGCTACATTAATAAGCGCGACCCTAATCAGGGAACTTGCACCAACGCCTGCCGCTGGGAATACAAAGTGCAGGAAGGCAAAGAGGATGATCTCGGAAATATTGTGCACCAGTACGAGCCGATTCCGGTAAAACAAGTGGCTGCGGCTGAAAAGGTCGAGCCTACACTCGGCGTCGGCCAGCCGACGGATAAAGTGTATATGCTGGAAGAGGCGATGCGTCCGGGCGAATATATGAGTGCCTTTGAGGATGAGCATGGCACTTATATCATGAACTCCAAAGACCTGCGCGCCATTCAGCACGTCGAAACCCTGACCCAAATGGGCGTGCATTCGCTTAAAATCGAAGGCCGTACCAAATCCTTCTACTACTGCGCCCGCACCGCGCAGGTCTATCGCCGCGCAATTGATGATGCCGCCGCGGGCAAGCCTTTCGACCCAAGCCTGCTGACCACGCTGGAAGGCCTGGCGCACCGTGGCTATACCGAGGGCTTCCTGCGCCGCCACACCCATGACGCCCAGCAGAACTATGAATATGGTCACTCGGTGAGCGATCGCCAGCAGTTTGTCGGCGAGTTTACCGGCAATCGCGTTGACGGCTGGGCGGAAATTGACGTGAAAAACAAGTTCAGCGTCGGTGACAGCGTCGAGATGATGACGCCAAAGGGAAATGTGCAATTCACCCTCGAAGCCTTACGCAACAAAAAAGGCCAGCCGGTGGATGTCGCACCGGGAAATGGTCATATTGTTTACGTCTCACTGCCGGAAGACATCAATTTAGAATTCGCTATTTTGTTGCGCAATCTGGTAGAGACTGACACGCGTAACCCACACGCTAAACCCTGACCTTAATAATTAGCGCTAATTACGCCACTAACCGTGGCGTTTTTTATTGGAATGAAATAAAACAAAAACAATAAAAAATCTAAAAATAAGAATCCGGTCACATTCAGCAACAGAGGCTTTAGATACTATCCTCTTCGCAATTTAGACGAATGAAAAATAAGTTATCCAACGATACTAAGAACCACCTCCTTGGCCGGCTCAATCTCCCTTGAGCTGGCTTTTCTTTTTTACAGAAGTTTATTATTGGCGGCACTCGTTCTATTAACAGAATAGGTTAATAGAATTAATAACTCCGATAATTAAATAGCAATTCATTCATGCGTTCAATTAACGCTCACCAATATTAATCTTCCTACTTAATTAATTCGCAGGGAATATCCCTAAGATTTGCCTTTTGAATACCTGATTATTCCGATAGCCGTGGTGGTTGTTTGTCATCTATCCTTAGAGGCAGAGTCTGAACCTTGTTACGGACAGGAGACATTAATGAAGGAAAGCATAAAAGAAACGCCCGAGGCGCTTCTGATAATAAATGGAAAAGGGGCAGGCAATGAGATGTTACGCGAAGCCATTTACGCCCTGCGCAGCGAAGGCGTTGCCCTTGCAGTCCGTGTCACCTGGGAACACGGCGACGCCGCGCGCTATGTGCATGAAGCCATTGATTTAGGTTGTGAAACGGTGATTGCCGGTGGCGGCGACGGCACCATCAATGAAGTTGCCACCGCGCTCGCCAAATTGCCAGAGGGTCAGCGTCCGGCGCTAGGCTTGCTGCCGCTGGGCACCGCCAATGATTTCGCTACCAGCTGCGGTATCCCGCCAGAGTTCGATCAGGCGCTGCGCCTGGCGATTAAAGGCCGTGCGGTGGATATCGATCTGGCGCGTGTTAACGGCGATCGCTACTTCATCAATATGGCTACCGGCGGTTTTGGCACGCGGATCACCACCGAGACGCCTGAAAAGCTGAAATCAGCACTGGGCGGCGTGTCTTACTTTATTCATGGCCTGCTGCGCATGGACACCCTCAAAGCCGACAGCTGCGAAATTACCGGGCCGGATTTTTCATGGGCTGGCGATGCGCTGGTGATTGGCATTGGTAATGGGCGTCAGGCCGGCGGCGGGCAGCAGATTTGCCCCGACGCTCTGATCAATGACGGCCTGCTGCAACTGCGTTTGCTCACCTCAGAAGAGCTGCTGCCGTCGTTTATTCGTAGCCTGGTCAGCAATGAAGAGAATAAAAACGTTATTTCTATCTCTCTGCCTTGGCTGGAAATCAAAGCCCCCCATGACATGACCTTTAATCTGGACGGCGAGCCGCTCACCGGCACCGAATTCCACATTGAGATTCTGCCTAACGCCATTCAGTGCCGCCTGCCTCCGCACTGTGCGCTGCTGGGCTAACACCGCCCTTCCAGACTTTCGCTAGCTAATCCTCTGCCTTCTCCTTACACGGGAGAAGGCCATATCTACCTTCCCTCCCTTCCCTCCTCCTAAGATCTTTGTGATCCCCACCAGCAAAATCCAATATGGATACTTGTATGGTAGTCAGCATAAAGCGTATTTTTCACTCAATGTACTTATGTCTTCCTGCTTGGAAAAAGGTCTGATTGATGAAAATTGTTAACGCTGAAGTATTTGTCACCTGCCCGGGCCGTAACTTCGTCACCCTGAAAATCACCACCGACGGCGGCCTGACGGGGATTGGCGACGCCACGCTCAACGGGCGCGAGCTGCCGGTGGCCTCTTATTTGCAAGATCACGTCTGCCCGCAGCTGATTGGCCGCGACGCACATCAGATTGAGGATATCTGGCAGTTCTTCTACAAAGGCGCCTATTGGCGTCGTGGCCCGGTGACCATGTCTGCCATTTCGGCGGTGGACATGGCGCTGTGGGACATCAAAGCCAAAGCCGCCAATATGCCGCTGTATCAACTGCTGGGCGGGGCTTCGCGCACCGGCGTGATGGTTTACTGCCACACCACCGGCCACTCCATTGATGAAGTGCTGGACGACTACGCCAAACATAAAGAGCTTGGTTTCAAGGCGATCCGTGCGCAGTGCGGCGTGCCGGGGATGAAAACCACTTACGGCATGGCGAAAGGCAAAGGTCTGGCATACGAGCCAGCCACCAAAGGCGTTTGGCCGGAAGAGCAGCTGTGGAACACTGAAAAGTATCTCGACTTCACGCCAAAACTGTTCGAGGCGGTGCGCAACAAATTCGGTTTCAACGAGCACCTGCTGCACGACATGCATCATCGCCTGACCCCTATCGAAGCCGCGCGCTTTGGTAAAAGCATCGAAGAGTATCGCCTGTTCTGGATGGAGGATCCGACGCCAGCTGAGAACCAAGAGTGTTTCCGCCTGATCCGCCAGCATACCGTCACGCCAATTGCGGTAGGCGAAGTGTTCAACAGCATCTGGGATTGCAAACAGCTGATTGAAGAGCAGCTGATCGACTATATCCGCACCACGCTGACCCACGCGGGCGGCATCACCGGCATGCGCCGCATTGCCGATTTTGCTTCGCTGTATCAGGTGCGCACCGGCTCGCACGGGCCTTCTGACCTATCGCCAATTTGCATGGCCGCCGCCCTGCACTTCGACCTGTGGGTGCCTAACTTTGGCGTGCAGGAGTACATGGGTTATTCCGAGCAAATGCTGGAAGTCTTCCCACATAGCTGGACCTTCGACGACGGCTATATGCATCCGGGCGAAAAACCGGGGCTGGGCATTGAGTTTGACGAGAAGCTGGCCGCGAAATATCCGTATGAACCGGCACACCTGCCGGTGGCCCGTCTGGATGACGGCACTTTGTGGAACTGGTAAGGAAATCATCATGAAAAGCGTTGTTATTCAACAGCCTGGCCAACTGGTCATTACAGAGAAACCCTTGCCGCAGCCCGCGGCGGGCGAGGTACGGGTGAAAGTCGCCTATGCCGGAATTTGTGGCTCCGACGTGCACATTTATCATGGGCACAACCCTTTTGCTAAATACCCGCGCGTCATCGGCCATGAGTTTTTCGGCCATATTGACGCCGTGGGAGAAGGCGTGGAAAGCAGCCGTGTCGGCCAGCGCGTGGTGGTTGACCCAGTGGTGAGCTGCGGCCATTGCTACCCCTGCTCTATCGGCAGGCCGAACGTTTGCAGCACGTTGCAGGTTATCGGCGTTCACCGCGACGGCGGTTTTAGCGATGCGGCCTGCGTTCCGGCCAGTAATGCCTATGTGGTGCCGGACAGCATTCCAGATAAGTTAGCCAGCATGGTGGAACCCTTCACCATCGCCGCCAACATCACCGCCTTCCTCAAGCCACAGCCGCAGGACACCGCGCTGATTTACGGCGCAGGGCCGATGGGCCTGACGGTGATCCAAGTGCTGAAAGGGGTTTATGGCGTGAAACAGGTGATCGTCGCCGATCGCATTGATGAACGCCTGACCATGGCGCGGGAAAGCGGCGCGGACTGGACCATCAACAACCATCACCAGTCGGTAGCTGACGCGCTGGCAGCAGAAGGCGTGAAACCGACGCTTATCGTGGATGCCGCCTGCCATCCGGCTATTTTGCAAGAAGCGATCCTGCTGGCCTCGCCGGCGGCGCGCATCGGCATGATGGGCTTCTCCGGCGAAGCCAGCCCGTTAACCCAACAGAGTATTACCAGCAAAGAAATTTCTCTGTTTTCCTCGCGCCTCAACAGCCATCGCTTCCCGCAGGTGATTGAATGGATGGCGGAAGGGAAAATCAGCCCGCAGAAGTTGGTGACGCACTGGATGCCCGCCAGCGACGTTGAAACGGCCATGACCCTGTTCGAGAAGGACCAGCGCGCCTGTTGCAAGGTTTTGCTGCGGTTCCCGATGGAAAGCGCGCATGGTTAAAGCAGAAACCTGAAGTCCAGGAAGGGTGAGTTTTCATCCTTCTTTTTTAAGTCGTCAACACCCTACAGAACGCAACACTAATTAAAAAAACACAATACTCAGTGGAGCACCTATGTTTAAAAACCTACGCTGGATCATCGTCTTCCTGCTGTTCTTGGTCTACATGATCAACTACCTCGACCGCGTCGCGCTGTCGATAACCGTGCCGATGATTGAAAAAGAGCTGACCATCAACCCTGAGCAATTCGGGATGATCTTCGGCAGTTTCTTCTTCGGCTATGCCATCTTTAACTTCATCGGCGGGCTGGCGGTTGATAAGTTCGGCCCGACGCTGGTGCTGGGTATCGCCGTCGGCCTGTGGTCAATCTTCTGCGGCATGACGGCTATCGCCACCGGCTTCTACTCCATGCTTATCCTGCGCGTGCTGTTCGGGATGGCGGAAGGGCCAATCTGCGCCTCGGCCAATAAGATGATTAACGGCTGGTTCCCGAAGAAACAGGCGGCCACCGCCATGGGGCTGCTTAGTGCCGGTTCGCCCCTTGGCGGCGCGGTGGCGGGTCCGATCGTCGGCTATCTGGCGATCTCCTTCGGCTGGCGTCCGGCGTTTATGGTGATTGCCGCGATTGGTATCGTCTGGATGCTGGTCTGGTTCTTTGTCGTGGCGGACAACCCGCTGAAAAGTAAGCGCGTTTCACCAGATGAGCTGCGTCTCATCGACCAGATGAAAAATGAAAATCTGACCCAAGAAGAGGACTTAGCGCAGGCCGCACACGGCTTGGGCTACTACCTGCGTCAACCAATCATCTTGGTCACCGCTTTCGCCTTCTTCAGCTACAACTACATTCTGTTCTTCTTCCTCAGCTGGTTCCCGGCTTATCTGGTGCAGGCCCACGGCTTGAATATCAAGGAGATGAGCCTGACGACGGTTATTCCATGGATTGTCGGCTTCGTCGGCTTGGCGCTAGGCGGCATCATTTCCGATAAGATTTTCAACATTACCGGACGCCTGTTGCTGTCGCGCAAAATCATTCTGGTGGTCAGCCTGTTAGCCGCGGCGGTTTGCGTGGCGCTGGCAGGGGTAGTGACCAGCGTGGTGCCGGCAGTGGTGCTGATGTCGATTTCTATCTTCTTCCTCTACACCACCGGCGCTATCTACTGGGCGATCATTCAGGATGTTGTGCATAAGTCACGCGTCGGCGGCACCAGTGGGTTTATCCATCTGATTGGCAGCGTCTCGGGCATCATCGGCCCGGTAGTGACGGGGTATATCGTGCAGAACACCGGACGCTTCGACAGCGCCTTTATGCTGGCTGGCGGCGTTGCCGCGCTGGGCGCGATTCTGGTGTTCTTCGTCATTAAACCGCCTAAACACCTGCCACTCAGCGGCGTAACTCAGGAGTAATTCTCTCCTCCCCGCAGACCTTTTGCGGGGAGTAATTCCCTTGGTGAACCCGCTTTTTATCAACCGGAGTCCTACCTATGTCTCAGGTTTCAACAGCACATTCAGACGCTAACGCCCCTACTACGCAAGAAGAACGCGCACTGTTAAGACGCGTCGCCGGAGCATCGGCGATTGGCACGGCGGCAGAATATTATGACTTCTTCGCCTACGGCACCGCCGCCGTTCTGTTCTTCGGACAGCTATTTTTCCCCAGCTCTGACCCGCTGGTCAGCACCCTCGCCGCCTTTGCGACCTACGCTGTCGGCTTTCTCGCTCGTCCGTTAGGGGGAATTGTCTTTGGGCACATTGGCGATAAAGTTGGGCGCAAAAAGGCTTTAGTGATCACCATTCTTATCGTCGGTCTGGGGACATTTTGTATTGGGATTCTACCAACCTACGAGAAGATTGGCTTCTGGGCGCCAGCACTGCTTATCTTCATTCGCGTGCTGCAAGGATTTGGCGTGGGGGGTGAACAGGCCGGGGCAGTGCTGATGACGGCGGAATATTCCCGCCCCGAGCGGCGCGGCTTCTTCGCCAGTTGGGTGCAGATTGGTGCGCCATTAGGCTTTTTGCTGCCGTCGGCGCTGTTTGCCCTGCTCACCTCTACCCTTAGCCCAAGCCAAATGTTGGATTGGGGCTGGCGCATTCCCTTCCTGCTGAGTCTGCTTCTGGTGATAGTCGGGCTGTTTATTCGCCTACGCATTGATGAATCGCCGGTGTTCGCTGAAATCCGCAAAACCAAGGCGGTGGAGTCGCGTCCGGTAGTCGAAGTGATCAAACTCTATCCGGGCATCATTGCCAAAGGGGTCTGCGCCAAGCTGATTGAAGCCTGCGCCTTTGCCATGTTCACGGTGATTATTTTAGCCTTCGGCAAAGCTAACCATCTGAGTGAAAGCATCTTGCTGCAAACCATGATTGTGGCGGTGATCCTCGAGATATTCGCCATTCCAATAATGGGGCACCTGTCCGACAAAATCGGCCGAAAACCAGTCTATATGGCGGGCGCGCTGCTGCTGGTGGTTGGCATTATTCCCTTCTTCCTGGTGCTCAAACATGACAGCTTCTGGATGACGCAAATCGCCATGATTTTGGCGCTGACCTTCGGCCACAGCATGTGTTACGCACCGCAAGCCTCATATTTCCCAGAGCTTTTCCCAACTCGCATCCGCTGCAGCGGCATCGCGCTTATCTGGCAAATAGGCTCGCTGATCGGCAGCGGCGTGCTGGGCTTGATCGCCGTGAAAATTTTGCAGGTCACCGGCGGTGATTACCACGGGCTGGCGATTTACATGATGGTGCTCGGCGTAGTGTCTATCATCGGGCTGGCCCTGCTCCCGGAAACCGCCCCGCGCAAGTTAAAAGGCGAATATCACAACTGGGGAGGTTAAACACGTTCAGCGCCTTCGTAGTTAGAAGGCGCTGTCTATACTCTTAGTGACGGTTTCACTGTCATCCGTGTCTTAACTCGCGTTGGAAATAATCGGTTTGGCTTATTAAAGCGATAGTCGCCCCAGTTGGAACCATTGTTGTTGTTATAACTACTTAGCTGAGGGCAAAACAACGAGGTGATAATCCTCGGTGGCGCCCCATAAGCTTGGCTGGTTTCCAGCATTGACTGTTCCAAGGGGAAATAATGACTTTACTACGCACAATCAAGCACGCTGCCCTACTCTCTTCCGCGTTGGCATTCGCCGGTGTGGCCCATGCCGCAACGATTCAAACTGTTCAAATGAATGAAGTCTTTGCCGATGGCACTTCTAAACCCGCCGGAACCATCACGGTTGAAGCAACCCAGTACGGCGTACTGTTTACGCCTAACCTGAAGGGCCTGCCGCCGGGCATCCACGGCTTCCACGTCCACACCAATCCGGACTGCGGCCCGGCTAAGCAAGACGGCAAAATGGTGGCCGGTCTGGCCGCCGGTGGGCATTTCGACCCGGCCCATACTGGCAAGCATGAAGGCCCGTGGGGCAACGGCCACTTGGGCGACCTACCCGCGCTGTATGTCGGCATGGACGGCACCGCGACTTACCCGGTCATGGCTCCTCGCCTGAAAATCTCTGACGTTAATGGCCACTCGCTGATGATCCACGCGGGCGGCGACAACCATTCTGACCATCCGGCCATGCTCGGCGGTGGCGGTGCGCGCATGGTGTGTGGTGTGACTAAATGGTAAGTATCACGCGTCCACGTTTAGCATTAGCCACGTTAGCCCTGCTGTCAGTCGGCGCATGGGCGGGTAACAGCGACGCCGTGGCGGGCAGCTGGAAAATGGCCTCTTGGGAGAAGTTACAGACCCAGCTCTATGCGCGCGGGGTGCAGATTTATCGCTGCGCCGCCAACGACGACAACCAGACCGGCAAGTGGGTGTTTCAGGCACCAGAGGCCGATCTGTTTAGCGATAAAGCCATGACGGATTTAGTCGCCAAACACTTCGACGGCCCGCAGTGGCAGGCGCTGGACGGCAGTCAGGTGAGCGGCAGAGTCCGCGCCACCAAGGCCGCGCCCGATGCCAATGACATTCCGTGGTTGATTCTGTCCGGCTCGTCGCACCAGCTGCCGGGCATCTTCGCGCACGTCTCGACTATTCAGCGCGTTGACACCCACGGCGGTACCCCCGGCAAAGCGATTTGCGCCAAGGCGCAGTACGGCGCGACCCTCAAAGTGCCTTATACCGCGACCTATCGCTTCTTCACATCCTAAACAAATGTTAAACAGAAACGGGCTGAGTGACTCAGTCCGTTTCATTACGAAGGTTTAAGCTTGTTCCCCTTCTTTTCGCCGCTTACACTCACTCAAAAATCGATCATTTCCGGATTATTCCGAGTCGGTCGCCACAATAAGAAAAATCGTTATCCTCATGCAAACAACCATAAGATTAATGCTCGCCGACGATCACGTTCTGATGCGCGAAGGGCTAAAACAGATTTTTAATCTGGATAAACAACTGACCGTGGTCGCGGAAGCAGGCAACGGCGAAGAGGTTTTAGCCGCGCTGGCGCAGACTGAATGCGACATTTTGCTGCTCGATCTCTCCATGCCCGGCATCAGCGGGACAGAGATGGTGCGCAAAATTGCCAAAGATTGGCCGAGCCTGCCGGTGCTGGTCCTGAGCATGTATAACGAGCCGCAGGTGGCAATGACCGTGCTTAACAGCGGCGCGCAGGGCTTTATCACCAAGGATCAGGACCCGCAAACCCTGCTCAATGCCATTCATCGCGTCAGCCAGCATCAGCGCTATATCGATCCCAGTCTGGCGGAGGCGATCATTTTCTCCAACGGCGACACCAGCGAGCAATATCGCTACGCCACCCTTTCCCAGCGTGAGAAGCAGATCCTCTCCATGCTGACGCGCGGCGACAGCATTAACGCCATCGCCGACGCGTTGAAAATCAGCAATAAAACGGTGAGTACGCACAAGGCGCGGATGGTGGAAAAGATGCAGTTCAGCAGTAATGCCGAAATGATCCGTTTCGGCATTAAACATAACCTTTCTTAATATGATGCTGGTAATTCACCCGTGATGCGCACGTGAGTTCCCTGCTGCGGCTGGCTACAAAACTGTAATTCCCAACCCAGCATGGTGCAGCGCTCGCGCATGCCCAGCAGGCCAAAAGCGGTAGAAGGCACGCTGTTGACGTCAAAGCCCTGGCCATTGTCGCGCACGTCAATAGCCAGCGAACTCCCGGTCTGAACCACTTTGATATGCACACGGCTGGCCTGCGCGTGGCGATATACATTAGTCAGCGACTCCTGCACCACGCGGAAAATCGCCGTGGTGTGCTCGTCGGAAAGCGCAATGTCATCCTCG
>Ga0157370_10000583_pt1 | contig 45511 bp, 43 predicted proteins | sample C35metaG_FD_113463 | JGI IMG/M metagenome (GOLD analysis project Ga0157370, IMG submission 113463) | Corn rhizosphere microbial communities from Kellogg Biological Station, Michigan, USA - C3-5 metaG | ecosystem: Host-associated > Plants > Roots > Rhizosphere > Soil | place: USA: Michigan...
GAATGCCTCGAACTGGCGCGACTGCCCGCACGTATTCGCGGTTACGGACATGTGAAGGACAAGACCATCGGGCCGGCGCGCGAGCGCATGCAGGGACTCGTGCAGCAAATCACTGGCGAAGCCATCGACCTATCGGACACGAGCACCGGCTCTGCCTACGGGAAATATCTCAACCATCTCTGGACCTGAATCTTGATGACGACTTCAACAATCGCCCCCGCCTTGCCTGCGACCAATGCGCCCGTTCCGGAGCGCTGCGTGATCGTGGTCGACAGTGCCCTGCCGCCAGGCCGGGCCGCCAATGCCGCCGCGGTGCTCGCACTCACCATCGGCCAGCGTCACCCCGGGCTGGTCGGCGCACCCCTTGTCGACGTGACAGGGCAGACCATGCCGGGGCTGATCCCCATCGGCATCTCGGTCCTGGCCGCGACGCAGGATGAACTGGGCGCGCTGGCCAGCGCGGGCGACGCAGCAGGCTTCGATGTGCTCCGCTTTCCCGTCGAGGGGCAACAGACCAAGAACTACACGGAGTTTCTTGCTGCGGTGGCGCAGGCGGAACGCGCCGCGCTGCGCTATGTGGGGATCGCAATGGTGGGCGGCAAGAAGCCCATCTCCAAGCTGGTGGGCAAGCTTGCCCTCCTGGGGCAGGAGAAAACGTGATGGCCGTGCAAGCGCCGACCTTCGAGGTTGAACCCGCCACTGAGGCGATCGAGGCCACCTTGGTCTCGGGCGGCGTGTGGCACATCGTGCTGCGCCGTCCGCGCAAGCGCAATGCGCTCACCTTGCCGATGTTCGCCGCGCTGGCGGAGACGCTGGCCATCGCGGATGCGCACGCCGCGGTTCGCGCCATTGCGATCACCGGAGAAGGCGCGGTCTTCTGCGCGGGCCACGACCTGAAGGCCTTCGAACAATGGCCCCAGCATCCAGGCGGCCCCGTCCCTCGGTTCCTCCACGCGCTTGCCGGGATACGCAAGCCCTTGGTGATCGGCGTCCATGGCGCTGGCGCGGGCATCGGCGTCACCATGCTGATGCACGCGGACTGGGTGATCGCCACGCCGGGCACCCAATTGGCACTGCCCTTCGTCAATTTGGGCATCGCGCCTGAGGCGGCCAGCACGCTTCTGCTGGCCCGCCATGTGGGCGCGCTGCGCACCCGGCGGCTGCTGCTGGGCGGCGAAGCGTTCAGCAGTGAAGACGCCGAGCGCTGGGGTCTGGTGACCGAACTCGTTTCGCTCGATGTGCTGCAAGCTCGGGTATTGGACCGCGCGGCCGCATTGGGTGCGAAGGACCTCGCGACGTTCCAACGGATCAAGGCCATGCTCACAGAGGCCGATGCCGTTCATCAGCGCATCGACGATGAGGTCGACGCCATCAACCACGCACTGAAGGCGCGCAAGCCGGTGCCATCTTCCATTGGAGCTGAGGCATGACGGCAGGGAGTCCGCACGGTCGCGCCCACATCGTGTACGCGCATTTCGAGCCACGCTCCTTTGTCGCTGCCATGCGCGACACCGTCGCGGACAGCCTTGTCGCACAGGGATGGGTCGTCACCTGCAGCGACCTCTATGCCGAGCAGTTCAACCCCGTGGCCCAAGCCGATGATTTCGCCGAGCGCCGCAATCCGGACTATTTGGTCTACTCATTGGAGCAACGCCACGCGCTGGAACACCAGGCGTTAGCCCCCAACATTGCTGCCGAGGTCGAGCGCGTGCGCCATGCAGACCTTCTCGTGTTGGTGTTCCCGGTGTTCTGGTTTTCAATGCCGGCGATCCTCAAGGGTTGGATCGACCGAGTCTTTCTCTCTGGACTGTTCTACGGCGGGCGACGGGTGTACGACCGCGGTGGGATGGTGGGCAAGCGAGCGCTGGTGGTCACCTCGCTGGGAGGGCGCCAGCACATGTTCGGTCCAGATGGAATTCATGGTGACATCAATGGCATGCTGCGCCATGTGCTGCAGGGCAGCCTGGCCTATGTCGGCTACCAAGTGCTGGAGCCCTTCGTGGCCTATCACGTACCCTACATCACGGATACGGAACGCAGCAGCCTGTTGGAGGATCTGCGGGCTTCTATGCACTCTTTGAATAGCCGGGCGGTGCTAGGGATGCCCTCGCTGGACTGTTTTGATGAAGAGCTGCATCCGCTCCAGCGAGCGTGAGAGTTGCGTCCAGCATGAGATGCAGATGCTTTTCCTTCTGTTCCATGCTCGGTGGGCCGATCGGCTCGATGCACTTTCTGCTCGCTCGAGCATCCCGCATTTTTAAGGGCCAAAGAGTGCACGATTTATGACGCAACAAGTTATTTTGATTACAGGCGGAACTTCCGGGATTGGCCTTGGGTTAGCCCAGGCATTTATTGATCGAGGCGACTTGGTTGCAGTGTGCGGTCGCACGTCTCAAGGGCTTGCGCGATTCTCAAAACGTTTTCCACAGGCTATGGCGATCCAGACGGATGTGACAAGCGCTTTGGCGCGGACAAATATGCTACGCGCAGTGGCGGACCGATTCGGTAGGCTCGACGTACTGGTCAATAATGCGGGTACTTTCGTCGAACGCGACTTCGCTGCTGGTGATGATGTGACCGCTGCACTGGAGGAGGAGATCGCCTTGAACCTGACGGCTCCCATTCAGTTGACGGGAGAAGTGCTGGAGCGCTGGCCAGCGCTCCAGGCTATCGTGTTTGTCACCTCGGGGTTCGCGCTGATTTCTCCTACCCGGGCGCCGACCTATGGAGCGGTCAAGGCGGGGCTGCACGCCTTCGCGGACGCGCTGCGACGCCAACTCGCAACTAGGAGCACGCACGTCCTAGAGCTGATGCCGGCCACGACAGATACGCCTATGAACGCTGGTTTCAAAGGGAAGAAAATGTCCACCGCTGAGGTGGCACGGGTAACGCTGAAGGCGCTCGCGAAGCGCCAGCCACTGGCCTTACCGGGGCCTGTGTGGATGTTGCCATTGCTGTTGAGGATTGCGCCAGCCTTCGTCAGCCGCACTATTGCAAAAACCTGACGTTAGAAGGCCTGTGTCAATCGCCAGACGTTGCGGTGCCGGGATGGCCGTTGACACAACCGCGTCGAGAACCTGATCAGGCCCATCGCGCTACCGGTCGCAATGCCGAGACAAATTTGCTATTTTCTTGTTGCCGCATCCGGCGGTAAGGCGCACGAGAACCTCCGCCTCACGCGCTATCAGTGCCTCGCGCATCATGCGGCCCGCCAACACCTTCGGCCGGGGCCGCGTCGCGGCCACCAGGGCCGGCCAGCGCTTGGGCGCGAATGCCCGGCGCGTCATCATCAAGAGCCGCTTCGTAGTGCTTCAGCGTGCCAGTCCGAATTCGGTTTCCGTTCATCTGCGCTAAATCGAGCGCGACGGCGTCACACGTGACAGAGAGAAGGGAAAAGCCTACGGAAACGATACCGATGCGGCGGACCTCAAGGCATTCCAGGAACGCGGCCAGGGCGACCGCCACCAGTTCCGCTTCATCGTCTCGCCCGAGAACAGGCTGGAGCTGGAAGACCTCAATGGCTTCACCCGCCAACTCATGCGCCGCATGGAGATCGACTTGGAGACCCGACTGGACTGGGTGGCCGTTGATCACTGGGACACGGACAACCCTCACACCCACATCGTGCTGAACGGGCGGACCGCCGACAAGGAGGATCTGGTCATCGCCCCGGACTACATGGCCCACGGCATGCGCCTGCGTGCCAGCGAGATCGTCACCGAGTGGCTGGGGCCGCGCACCGAGGCGGAGATGCGTCAGCGCCTGCTGCGCGAGGTGGACCAGCAGCGGCTGACCAGTCTGGACCGGGCGCTGATCCGGCAGGCTGGCCCAGACGGCATCGACCTGATCGGCAACCCACCAGATCGGCAGCGTCAGAACATCCTGCGCGCGCGGCTGCAGCGGCTGGAAGGGATGGGATTGGCCGAGCGGGTGGATGCGAACCGGTGGAAGCTCCAGCACAGCATGGGGGCCACGCTCAACGCCATGGGCGAGCGCGAGGATGCATTGGACACGATGCGCCGCGCGCTTAAGGGCCAGCAGCGCGAACTGGTGGCGCTTAAACCACGCCATGCGCAGCGCGTCGATCACGATGTCGCGCATCATGTCGTCCCGCAGCGACCAGCCCACTACTTGGCGGCTGAACAGGTCTATCACCACCGCCAGGAACAGCCAGCCTTCGTCCGTCGCGATGTAGGTGATGTCGCCCACCCAGACCTTGTCAGGTTCACTCACGGCGAACTCGCGGTTGAGCACATTGGGCGAGATTGGCAGATCGTGGCGGCTGTCGGTGGTGACCTTGAAGCGCCGCTTGCCTCGGGCGCGGATGCCGTGCCGCTGCATGAGCTTTTGAACCCGTTCCTTGCCCACGCGCACGCCTCGGGCCAGCAACTCCTTCCAGATGCGCGGCCAGCCGTAGCTGCCGAGTGTCTCGGCGTGGATAGCCTTGATGTGCACCAGCAAGGCATCGTCACTGAGGTGGCGCCGCTGGGCACCGCAGACCCTGCGAACGAAGTGCTCGTGATACCCGGCCATGCTGATATGCAGCACCCGGCATTGCACCGAGATCGGCCACACCCGTCGGTGGCGTTGCACGAAGGCGTACTTCACCGCTGCGCTTTCGCGAAGTACGCCGTCGCTTTTTCCAGGATGTCGCGCTACATCTTCACCGGCGCCAGCTCGGCACGCAGTCGACTGATCTCCCTCTGTTCGGCACTCACCACCTTGCTGTCAGCGCCGATGAGCTTGCCTTCGCGCTGCGCCTTGACCTAGTTGAACAAGGTCTGCTCGACCACGCCCAATGTGCGCGCCGCCGCAGCGATGCTCTGGCCGCCCTCGACCATCCTCACCGCCTCCTGCTTGAATTCGAGCGTGTAGCGCGCCCTCGTCGTCTTCGTCATTTACGTTCTCCTTGCTTGAATTGAAACACTCAGCAAGGGGTACGTTTTTCGGGGGCAAGGTCAAACTTGCCTACTGCGCCGCTGGGCAATGAACGCAATGATCTCCCCCATGATGCCTTTGCGGAACGCCAGCACGCAGATCACGAAGATGAGACCCGTGACCATGGTCACAGACTCGCCGAGGGTGTTGAACCATTCGATGCCTGTCAGGCCTGCGAGCACGTTCCCGAGGTCACCGATCTTGTTCTCGAGCAGGACCACCACGGCCGAGCCAACCAGCGGACCGGAGAGCGTGCCGAGCCCACCGACCAGCGTCATGAGGATGACCTGACCCGATGCGGTCCAGTGCACATCACTGAGCGTGGCGAAGCCGAGCACGAGAGTTTTGAGCGAGCCAGCGAGTCCGGAGAGCGCCGCCGAGATAACGAAGACGAGCAGCTTGAAGCGCGCAACATCGTAGCCCAGCGAGATCGCCCGCGGCTCGTTCTCCTTGATGCCCTTCAACACCTGCCCGAAAGGCGAATGGATGGTGCGCACGATCAACAGGAACGCCGCGACGACGATGACCAGCGCGACGTAGTACATCGTCAGGTCGATCGACAGGTCGACCACGCCGAAGAGCTTGCCGCGCGGCACGCCCTGCAGGCCATCCTCGCCGCCCGTGAACCTGGCCTGCAGCGCCACGAAAAACAGCATCTGCGCGAGCGCCAGCGTGATCATTGCGAAGTAGATGCCCTGGCGGCGGATGGCTAGAACGCCGAAGAGCCAACCCAGCAGAGCACCGGTGAACGTGCCACAGATCAGACCCAGCTCGGGCGTGAGGCCCCAGACCTTCATCGCGTGGCCGGCCACGTAGGCCGAGCCTCCCAGGAATGCGGCGTGCCCGAAAGACAAAAGCCCGGTGTAGCCCAGTAGCAGGTTGAAGGCCGAGGCGAGCAACGCGAAGCACATGAGCTTCATCACGAACACCGGATAGGCACCCAAGAACGGCGCAGCGACAAGCGCGAGCAGCAAGAGCGCGTAGACAGCAGTGGAAATCATCTTCATGGTGCGCTCCGCCTATTTCTCTTTGCCGAACAGCCCGGCGGGACGCACGAGCAACACGATTACCATGATCAGGAACACCACGGTCGAAGACGCTTCGGGGTAGAACACCTTGGCGAGCCCTTCGATCAGCCCGAGGCCCAGGCCCGTGAGGATGGCACCCATGATGGAGCCCATGCCGCCGATGACCACGACGGCCGAGACGATGATCATCAGGTTCTGGCCCATCAGCGGCGAGATCTGCATGATGGGCGCCGACAGGACGCCGGCGAAAGCGGCCAGCGCGGCGCCGAACGCGTAGGTGAGCGTGACCATCAGCGGGACGTTGACGCCAAAGGCCTCGACCAGGCGGCGGTTCTCCGTCCCGGCGCGCAGGTACGCGCCCAGCTTGGTCTTTTCGATCAGGTACCAGGTCCCGAAGCACGCGACGAGCGAAGCCGCAACGACCCACATCCGGTAGTTGGGCATGACCATGAAACCCAGGCGGGTCACCCCGGAGAGAGACGGTGGCACGCTGAACGGGAGACCCGAGACGCCGTACACGGAACGCAGCAGCCCTTCGACCAGCAAGGTGAGCCCGAACGTCAGCAGCAAGCCGTACAGGTGGTCCAGGTGGTAGATCCAGCGCAGAAGGAAACGCTCGATCAGCACGCCGAGGAGCGCAACGATGAGCGGAGCGAACAGCAGCATGAGCCAGTAGCTCAGTCCGAGGTACTCCAGGCCCATCCAGGTCAGCACGGCGCCCAGCATGAACAACGCCCCATGGGCGAAGTTGATCACGTTGAGAAGCCCGAAAATCACCGCGAACCCCAGGCTCAGCGTGGCGTAGAACGAGCCGTTGACTAGCCCCAGCAGAAGCTGGCTCAGCAACGCCTGCACGGGAACACCGAAGATCTCGTTCACGATTCAGACCCCTAACAATTCGCCGAGCACCGGCATCTTGGTTTCGAGGTCCTTCGCGCTGAAGGCTTCGACCATGCGGCCGTGCTCCATCACGTAGAAGCGATCGGCCAGCGGCGCCGCGAAACGGAAGTTCTGCTCGACCATGACGATGGTGTAGCCCTTGCCGCGCAGCGTGCGGATCATCTGGGCCAGCGCCTGCACGATCACGGGCGCGAGGCCCTCCGAAATCTCGTCGAGCAGCAGCAGCTTGGCGCCGGTGCGCAAAATGCGCCCGACGGCCAGCATCTGCTGCTCGCCGCCCGAGAGCCGCGTGCCGGGGCTGTGGCGCCGCTCCGCCAGGTTGGGAAACATGTCGTAGATCTCGGCCACCGACATGCCGGGGCCGGCACCCTTGAGCACGGGGGGAAGCAGCAGGTTTTCTTCAGCCGACAGGCTGGCGAAGATGCCGCGTTCCTCCGGGCAGTAGCCGATGCCCAGGTGCGCGATACGGTGGGTCGGCATGCCGACCGTTTCAGTCCCGTGCACCTTGATGCTGCCCTTGCGGCTGCCGATCAATCCCATGACGGAGCGCAACGTGCTGGTGCGGCCCGCGCCGTTGCGGCCCAGCAGCGTGACCACTTCGCCGGGCTGCACGACCATGTCGGCGCCGTGCAACACGTGCGATTCGCCATACCAGCCCTGTAGGCCACTGATCTCCAGTGCGGGGGCGGTCATCAATGCGCTCCCTGCAGCTGGCCGTCCGTGGTGCCCATGTAGGCCTCCATGACCAGCGGATTGCGCGAGACCTGTTCGTAGGGCCCCCCGGCCAGCACGGCACCGCGCTGCAGCACGGTGATCGTGTCGGCGATGGTCGAGACCACGCTCATGTTGTGCTCCACCATGAGGATGGTGCGGCCGGCCGACACGCGCTTGATGAGTTCGGCCACGCGGTGCACGTCTTCGTGACCCATGCCTTGCGTGGGTTCGTCCAGCAGCATGAGCTCGGGCTCCATCGCCAGCGTGGTGGCGATCTCGAGCGCGCGCTTGCGGCCGTAGGGCAGGCTCACGGTTTGCTCGTCGGCCAATTCTTCCAGGCCGACTTCAGCCAGCAGCGCAAGTGCCTTCGCGTCGAGCGGCCGGAGCGATTTCTCGCTCTTCCAGAAGTGGTACGAGGTACCCAGCGCGCGTTGCAGGCCGAGCCGCACGTTCTCCAGCAGCGTGAGGTGCGGGAACACCGCGGAGATCTGGAACGATCGGATAATGCCGCGGCGCGCAATTTGCGCGGGGCGCTCGCGTGTGATGTCCTGCCCATTGAAGATGATGGTGCCCGAGGTGGGGTCCAGGAACTTCGTGAGCAGGTTAAAGCAGGTGGTCTTGCCCGCGCCATTGGGGCCGATGAGCGCGTGGATGGAGCCGCGCACCACCGACAGGTCGACCTTGCTGACCGCAGTGAAGCCCTTGAATTCCTTCGTGAGCTGGCGTGTCTCGAGAATGATGTCGCTCATGTCGTGGGGCCCCGCGTACCTGCTGGCCCAAGCGCTGTGCGGCTCATCCTCCTTTGACCAGTGCGCAGCGCGATTCGGCCAGCGGCTGGAAGGCGTCCTTACCAGGGATGACCGCCTTGATGTTGTAGTAGTCCCAGGGCTCTTTGGATTCGGACGGCTTCTTGACCTGCACGAGGTACATGTCGTGAACCATGCGGCCGTCGGCGCGGATGTACCCGTCGGTCGCGAACACATCGTTGATGCGGACTTCCTTGAGCCTCTTCATCACGTCGGCTGGCTTGTCGCTCCCAATGTCCTGAACGGCATGAAGGTAGGTTAGCACCGCGGAGTACGTGCCCGCATGAACCAGGTTCGGCATACGCTTTTGCCTCTCGTAGAAGCGGCGGCTCCACTCCCGCGTCTTCGCATTGAGGTTCCAATAGAAGCCGTCGGCTGTGACCATTCCCTGCGCTGCTTCCAGTCCGATTGAATGGATGTCCGGCAACGACACCGACAGCGGTGCGACCACCTGAGTTTTAGTCAGATCGAATTCGCGGGCCGCTTTGATCGCATTGATTGCGTCGCCGCCTGCGCTGGCGATCGCGATGCCCTTCGCCTTTGATGCTTGCGCCTGCAGCAGGAAAGACGAGAAGTCCGACGCATTCAGCGGGTGCTTGATCGATCCGACGATCTTGCCGCCGGCCGCCTTGATAGCGGCCGTCGCCTCCGACTCGATCGACTGACCGAGTGCGTAGTCGACGGTCACGAAGTACCAGCTGTCGGTGCCGCTCTTGGTCAGGGCCGCGACCTGCGGACGGGATGCCGAAAAGGTGTCCCACGTATAGCTGACCGTGTTCGGGGAGCACTCCTCGTTCGTGAGGCGCATGGTTCCGGCGCCCGTGACCATCAGCAGCTTCTGTTTGTCGCGCGTGACGTTCGACACGGCCAGCGCGACCGCCGAATTGATGACATCTACGATCACGTCGACCTGCTGCGTGTCGAACCATTCGCGAGCCTTGCTGGCACCAATGTCGGCCTTGTTTTGGTGGTCTGCGGACACGAGCTCGATCTTGAAGGCTGGTCTCGCGCTGGCCCTGAAGTCTTCGATCGCCATCTGCGCCGAGATCACCGATCCCTTCCCGGCGAGCTCGGAGAAAATGCCATTCATGTCGGTCAGCACGCCGACCTTGACGGTGTTGTCCGTCAGCGTGGCCGGTGGTGCCGCGAGCAACGTGACGGGAAGCAGGCCGAGGGTGGCGCAGGTCACAGCGAGGAGAGTCTTGATCAGCATGGAGGGGGTCCTTGGTGAATCGACGTTGGAGAGGCCTGCGGTCAGGCGCCGGCGACTTCGCACGCCGCGCCCTGCGCATGACGGGGGGGTCCGACGCGTCGGACCCACTTGCCCAGACCGCTCAGGATCTGGACCGTCTCAGGCAGGAAAGGAAACAGCGTGAAGACGTGCACCGAGTCCTCGACCATCTCGAGCGTCACGTCGACGCCAGCCGCGGTGGCCTTGTCGGCGAAACGCGTCGTGTCGCTCTCCAGCACCTCGCCCTCAACCGCAGAGAGAAAGAGCGGCGGCAATCCTGCGAGGTCACCGAACAGCGGCGACACCATTGGGTCCGTAGGCTCGTGCCCTTGGAAGTACGAGGCGGCCAGCGCGGTGAGGGAATCGCGGTGGGACGCCGGATCGTCGCCGGAATGGGCCTGGACGCTGGCGCCGCTCAGGGTCAGGTCCGTGAAGGGGCAGATCGCGATCACGCCGGCCGGCAACGGCAGGCCGGCGCGCCGGAGGGCCGACGCGAGTGCCAGCACGAGTCCACCGCCGGCAGACTCGCCGCTGAGGAACAGTGTGGCCGGGTTCACGCCCCGCGCCAGAATACCCCGGTACGCCTCGAAGGCATCGTCGATGGCCGCTGGGTAGGGATGCTCCGGAGCCAACCGGTAGTCGACGGTGTAACAGTCGGCCTGCAGGGCACCTGACAGACGGCCCGCATATTCGGTCGAACTGGTGGCCGACCCGAGCGCATAGGCTCCGCCGTGGAAATGCAGCACCGTGGGGCTTTCGTCGCCTGCCACGACCCCTTGGGCCGTGACGCGGAGGGTGCGCACACCGTTGAGTTCGACCGGCTGGATCCGGAGCGTCGCCGGCGCCGGAAAATTCGTCAACAGGAAGCGCTCGTATGCCGCGCGCTGACCCGGGATTCCGCGCGCGATGTCTTCCGAGTTGATGGCGCTCTTCCACAGGTCGAAGGCGCGTTGACTTGCAGGGCGCAGCATGCGCTTGCCTTCGCGAGAAGAACTCAGGCCGATCACATTGCCAACAGGTTCTTCGACGGCCGCCAGGATGTCGTGGCCCCACGCGAAGGCCCACGATGTCTCGGCCAGCGGGTCGATCCGCTGCATTCCTTTCCAGCGCCCGTTGCGCGCTCGCACCGCCTCTTCGTCGGGCTCGTGGGCCATCTTCACGGCGAAGCGCGCGCCCGCCTGGATACGCGTGGTGCGCGGCTGGCGGCGCCGCTCGTACTCGGTCAGCGCACCGTGGATGTTGTCATCGCCATGGCGTCGGAGGCAAGCGGCCAAGGCCCAGGCATCCTCGATCGACTGGCAGGCCCCCTGGGCGAGATACGGGACCATCGCGTGCGCTGCGTCGCCCAGGAGGGTGATGCGGCCGTCGGTCCACGTCTCGATGGGATCGCGGTAGTACATGCCCGTGATGAAGCTCGAATCCACGGCCTCCAGCATCTTCTGCACCGTCGGCTCGCACCCCCGGAACGAGTCGAGTAATTCGCCGACATCGCCGCTCTCGGTCCACGATTCACGCCGCACCTCGGCGGCGGGCACCGCGGCAAGGATGCTGTAGAGGTCTTTGCGGACCCAGTACGACACCATGCTGCGCTGAAGGCCGAACCAGTTGTTGCCGGCCACCGGCAGGTCCAGACCTTCGAGTTTGCTGCCCGGGATGAGCGCGCGCCACATCAGGATGTTGGCAAACTGCTTCTCCTCCGGCCCACGCAGCGCATGGCGAACCACGGAGTGGATGCCGTCTGCCCCGATGACTGCGTCGCCCCGAATCGCCTCACCCGAGCGCAACTCAACAACGGCGCCCTCTGCATCCTGTTTGATGGAAACGCACTCCGCATTGAGTTTGACCATCTCTGGCGGCAGGGCTTCGTACAGCAGTTTGATCAGGTCGGCACGATGGACGTTGTACATGACTGCGCCATAGCGGGCCGCCGCCTCTTGGCCCAGCGGCGCTAGGTACAACAGTCGCCCCGTTGCGAGGTCGCGGTAGTCATAGCGCGACGGGACCGTCGCGATGGCGGCCAGCGCCGGCTCCAGCCCGAGCTTGCGCAGCACGATCGTGCCGTTGGCAGCGATTTGCACGCCAGCGCCGACCTCAGTCATTTGCGCGGCGCGCTCCAAGACGATGGCTTCAATGCCGTGATACCGAAGCGCCAGTGCCGCCGTGAGACCCCCGATGCCACCACCCACAATAATGATTTTCATGAAGTAAGCCAGACAGGTTTGTTAATCGAATAAGGTTAACTAAGTTAAATAGATAAAGTAATGGAAACATCAGTGAAAACCCTGCGCGTGGACGGCGCTGAGACGCGTACGCGACTCAAGGAGGCCGCGCAGCGCCTCTTTGCGGAACGGGGGATCGACGGGGTGACGGTTCAGAATATCGTCACTGCGGCGGGTCAGCGGAACAACGCCTCGCTGCGCTACTACTTCGGCACAAAGATCGAACTCGCCCGCGAGCTCGTGGTCAATGGCGCACGGCTGATCGACGAACGTCGTCAGACGATGGTCGCCATTCCAGTGCGCGAGTTGCTCGAGAAGACGGGCCAGGCCAGCTACATCCGGATGGTCGCGAATCTCCATCTGAACAATCGCGTGCGCTTGACCTGCCCCCTTCCAGCCGTACCAGCGTAATGGCAGCGAAGTCCGTCAACTTGAAGAATGACGGACATGAGAAAGAGCAGATACACCGAGGAGCAGATCATCGGTTTCATCAAGCAGGCCGAGTCCGGCTTGCCGATCAAGGAGCTGTGCCGCAAAGGCGGCTTCAGCGATGCGACCTTCTACAAATGGCGCCAAATACGGCGGGATGGACGTGCCCGATGCCAGGCGCCTGCGTGAGCTCGAGGCCGAGAACAACAAACTCAAGAAGCTGCTGGCCGAAGCGCACCTGGACATCCACGCGCTGAACACGGCCTTCGGGGTAAAGCGATAGCTCCGCAAGCCAAGCGCGCGGCCGTCGCCATCATGATCGGGGAATGCGATCTGAGCGAACGACGCGCCTGCAGGCTTGTGGAGCTCTCCCGCGACAGCTACCGCAACCCACCCGAGGCCGATGCCATGACGCAAGAGCTCAGCAACAAGATCGTCGAGATCGCGCATGCACATCGGCGCTTCGGCTATCGGCGCATCCACGACATGCTGCGCCCGCACTTCCCGGGCGTGAACCACAAGCGCGTCTACCGCCTGTACGGCGCCGCCAACCTGGCGGTGCGCAAGCGCAAGAAGGTCAAACGCCCCGCCAACGAACGCGTGCCGCTGCAACTGGCCACGACGGTCAATGAGGTGTGGAGCATGGACTTCGTCAGCGACAGCCTGAGCACGGGACGGCGCATCCAGTGCTTGACCGTGGCCGATGACTTCAGCCACGAGTGCGTGAGCATCTCGGTGGACTGGGGAATCTCGGGGCAATACGTTACGCGACTGCTGGATCAAGCGGCCATGTTCAGAGGCTACCCGCTGGCTGTGCGCACCGACAACGGCCCGGAGTTCACCAGTCGCGCCTTCATGGGCTGGGCGCAGACCCATGGCATCCGTCACATCCTGATCGAGCCGGGATGGCCCATGCAGAACGGCTATATCGAGAGCTTCAACGGCAAGTTCAGGGACGAGTGCCTGAACGAACAGTGGTTCGAGACGCTGCAACAGGCCCGATCGTCCATCACGCTCTGAATGAGGTCTGGCCGCACAGCAGTTGCCAGCGAATGCCTCCGTCGAAGTTCGCCGAGCTGCATCGCGCGCTGGCGATGCAGCTCGATCCAGCCCAACAATTACCGAGATCAATTAATCTTGCAACCCCGGACTTCCTCGATATGAATGGCACGACAGCAGGGGGCAGGTCACCCGGTACGTGCTGCAGCCCATCAGCGAAGTAGAGCCGAATCTTTTCAGGTTACTCGATTGCTTAGACTGACGTTTTGGTGGTGAGCATCCAAGCGGATGTCGGCCACATCCCGAGTAGATAGAGATGAAGAACTTCAGCGCACGAATTCGACTTGGCCCTTGCTGTTAGCAAGCCGTCCTGTCTCACGGCAAACGACTTGACCGTGGTTGCCTAGGTAAAGGAGAACTACACCAAGGAAGGCATCGTCGGCGTCAGCCGAAGCCGCCCCGCAAAACGACTAACCACGGGAAGAGCTAACGCAGCTAGAAGTTCGATTAGCAAACGCTCCTGTGCAGTCCAGGCGTCATTGCCACCGAGCACATTGAGGGTGGCGAAACACCGGCCCCCGCATTCGACCATTGGCACATTCACCACTGCGTGTAGGCCCATCGAACGGATCAAACTCGCGTCGTCAAACACCACAGCCAGGGCTTCGTCGCCCTCGCCCACAAACACCTCGGCACGTTCAAACAATTGACGCGTCCAGGGCGTAAGCATCTTTCGCTTGCGCCCTCCTACCGGGTATTGCCCCGGTTGTGAGGACCACATTCGTTCCAGTTCAATCACACCCGGCTCGGTATCGTCCGGCGTGGCGTCGATGTTTATGGTGAGCAGACCATCGCCCAGCATTTGCTGGCGCACGGCCTCAAGGATGACCAAGGCGGCCTCGGGCCGGGCGGCCCGAGGAAGGTCGTGGCTCAGAAGCCGGCAGGCGGAAGCCGGCAGCACCAGGCTCGTTGCGCTCTCATTCATTCTTGATGCCCAGGTCGCGGATGATCTTGCCGTAACGCTCGGCGTCGTTCTTCAGCGTGTCCGAGAACGATGCGGGCGTAGACTTGACGACTTCGACGCCGATGCCCTCCATGCGGGCACGGATGGCTGGATCGGACAGTGCGGTGTTGGTCGCCTCATTCAGCATGGCAACTAGGTCCTTTGGCATGCCAGCCGGGCCGAACAGGCCGTACCACACACTCAGGTCGAAGCCGGTTAGGGTCTCGGCCACGGTTGGAACGTCGGGCAGCAAAGGCGAACGCTTGGCTTCGGTGACGGCCAGCAACTTGAGCTTGCCGGTCTTGACGTGCGGCAGCGTTTGGGTGCCGGCGGAGAACAGCACTTGAGTTTGGTCCGCCACAGTGTCCAGCACGGCCGGCGCACCGCCCTTATAGGGCACGTGCACCATCTTAATGCCACTGGCTTTTTCAAACAAGACTGCGCTGAGGTGATTAGTGGAGCCTGGTCCGGCCGACGCGTAATTCAGCTTGCCGGGGTTGGCCTTGGCATAGGCAATAAATTCCTTGACGTTCTTCGCTGGCACCGAGTTGCTGACCACCATGGTGTTGACGACATTCGCCATCTGCGCGATGGGCGCGAAGTCCTCCACGCCGCGGAAGGGCATTTTCTCCATCATCGCGGGATTCATCGCGTGGGTGCTCATGGAGCCAACGAGCAGGGTGTAGCCGTCCGGCTTCGCTTTGGCGACGAAGTTAGAACCGATGTTGCCGGAAGCGCCGGCGCGATTGTCAACGATGACCGGCTGGCCCATCGATCGGGTCAGTTGTTCCGCCAGCGCGCGCGCCAGAATGTCGGTGGAGCCGCCCGCAGCCCATGGCACGATCAATGTGATGGCCTTCTCGGGGTAAGCCGCAAAGGCCAGGCCCGCGGAGCTGAGAAGGGCAACGGCCAGAAGACCACGTCGAAGGATGGATGTCATAGGAAGTCCAGTGGAGTGAAAGAAGCGAACGAAAAACAGTTCAGCGGCCGACCGCATAGCCTTGCATGCCACGCGGGTTAGCCGCTGCCCGCAGCAGCAATCGGCCCCGGGCATCGCGCTCTTGGGAGCAGGCCGACATGCGACTCTCGGACCACGGCTCGCCCACCCGCACCTCGTGGCCCGCGACGCGCAAGGCATCGATCACAACAGGGTCGAAACGCGATTCGATAGTCAGACGGTTGAGGGTGGTCTGACGCGGCCAAAAGGAAGCGGGGAAATGATCGACGTGCCAGGCTGGCGCATCGATGGCCTGCTGCAGGTTCATGCCGTGCACCGCGTGACGCAGGAAAAAGGCGGTCGCCCATTGGTCCTGCTGGTCGCCGCCCGGTGTGCCGAACGCCATGTAGGGCCGACCATCGCGCAAAGCCATCGAGGGCGACAGGGTGGTGCATGGCAACACGCCCGGGGTCAGTGTGTTGGGCAGGCCTTCGTCCATCCAGGTCATCTGTAGTCGGGTGTTGATGGCAAATCCCAGGGTGGGAATGGTCGGGCTAGACGATAGCCAGCCGCCCGACGGGGTGGCCGCGGCCATGTTCCCGTGTCGGTCGATGACGTCGATGTGGCAGGTGTCTCCGACAAAGATCTCGCACTCAGCCCACTCGTCTACCGGCGGCAACGCGGCAAAGGTGGGCTCGCCAATGCCAAAGCGAACGTCGGCAGTTTGCAAGGTGCGCAGCGCCACGGCGAGGTCCGGCATGCGAGGCTCGCGCCCCTCTGGCTGACCAGGCCGGAATTCGGCCGAAGCGTGGTCGCTGGTCTCGGCCCAGCGTGAGCGCAAATACTCATCGGTCAGCAGCATGGCCTGCGTGTCGGCTGAGGCTCCGGGCGCGGCACCGTACCACGCGGCTCGGTCGGCCATGGCGAGCTTGGCGGCCTCGGCGATGCGGTGTACAAAGCCCGCGGTGTGCGGTGCGTGCCGTTCCAACTCGGCGTGGCGCAACATGCCGATTTGCTGCAGGAAGGCCGGGCCCTGGCTCCAGAAGCCGCATTTGGCCAGGGTGTAACGGCCAAACTCCACCGTTAGCGGCGACTCGACGCCGACTTGCCAATTCGCCATGTCGTCGTAACGCAGCAAGCCGCTGTGTTTTTCGCCGCTGGAATCACGCACCTCGGTGGTGCGATAGTAGCGATCGATCTCAGTGGCGATAAAGCCTCGATACCAAATGTGCACCGCGGCGTCGATCTCCGCGATGCGCCCTGGCCCGCGCCGTTGGGCCTCGTCGATCAGCCTTTCATAGGTGCGGGCAAGGACGGGCAGGCAAAAAAGAGCGCCGGGTGCGGGCACTCGGCCGTCCGGCAGCCACGTCACAGCCGACGAAGTCCATTCTTTGCGGAACAGATCTTGCACCGCATAGATTGCCTGTACTGCTCGTTCGATCAGGGGAAAACCGTTGCGGGCATAGCCAATGGCGGGCGCCAAGACCTCAGCGAGCGACCACGTGCCGTGGTCGCGCAGTACCCGCATCCAGGCACCAAAGGCACCTGGCACGGTGGCAGGAAGCAACCCAATGCCCGGCACCTGTTCAAAACCCAGCCTCTTAAAGGCTGTTGCAGATGCTTCGGCCGGCGCAACACCCTGGCCGTTGACCGCCAGCATGCGTTGCGCCGAGTCGCTCCACAGCAGTAGAGGTACCTCGCCGCCCGGACCATTGAGATGGGGTTCGACCATTTGCAGCACGAATCCGCCAGCGACCGCCGCATCGAATGCGTTGCCCCCTCTCTCCAGGACACCCATTGCTGTTTGCGAGGCAAGCCAATGGGTGGACGAGACAACTCCAAAGGTTCCGGTGATCTCGGGTCGTGTGGTGAATGCGTTCATTTGATGCAGCTAAAAATACCGCTGGCACCGAGCATGGAATAGTCCAAGGCGTATGTCTATGCATGACAAAATGTCCTTTTTGCTATCACAACGGTCATGGGCCTACACTCTCCCCCTCTGCCTGATGCGCTTGAAAATCGTCTCAAGCTGCGGCACTACACGCTGTTGATCGCTCTAGCCCATCACCGCTCGATCACCCGTGTTGCCGAGGCGTGGGGAAATAGCCAGCCTACCGTGACCCGCGCACTGGCGGACGTTGAGGAAATATTCGGCATGCCACTGTTTTTCCGCACAGGACGCGGGCTGCAGCCAACCGTCGCAGGCTCTTTGGTCATTGCCCGCGCCCGGCAGGCCGTGGCAGAAGCCGAAGCGCTGGTGCACGAACTGGAGGGCGTTCGGGTCGGACGCCAGGGGCGATTAAGGCTGGGCGTACTGCCATATGCGTCAGACCGAGTGCTGGACCTCACTTGGGGGCATCTTTTGGCTTATCAGCCACGCTTCACGGTGCAATCAGTGGAAGAGCTAACTGGCAGCCTGTTGCGCGACCTTCGCGAACGTTCGCTCGACTGCGCCATTTGTCGATTTTCTCAGGCCGAGGGCGACGCTGACATTCAGCAGGTGTTGCTCTACCAGCAGCAGCCGCGCTTGGTGGTGGCACAGCCCAGCGCGATGCGGTTGAGCCGCCTCCTTCATAGCGACATTGCCCAGTTGTCAGACATGGACTGGATCTTTCCCCCGGCCGATACGCCCATTCGTCAGGTGATCGAAGCGCTGTTCTCCAGTGCCGGTAAGCGCGCACCGGTGCCACTGTTGGAGGCCTATGCGGTGCGCACTATTGTCTCGGCCCTGCGTCGGCTTCCCCGCGGGGTCACAGTGCTGCCAGACGACATCGCGCAAGCGGTAGCGCACAGCGGCGCTGGCGAGGTGATGCCCCAAGCCTTGCCTTGGTCGCTGCCGCCGGTGGGATTGGCTTGGCTAAGAGGCTCGCCAAAAAAAGCAATCATCACTGGCCTGCGTGATGCCATCTTGGCAGGCCTAGGTCCCGTTCCTATTGTTGGTGATCTCACAGGCTGATCAAGTAACGGTACCCCGAGATGGCCGGCGCGCCCTCCTACCAGCGAGATCACCCGTGGCTCGTTGTCCATAACCCTTCAACACCTGCCCGAACGGCGGATGGACCGTGCGCAATCAAGGAAGGCCGAGGCGAGCAGCGCGAAGCAAATGAGCTTCTGTTGAATTCCACCGACCTCTGACCCTGGGGGGTGCGGACGAAAACTTGGACTACCAGGAGGTAGTTCATGTATTCCTACGAAGATCGGATTCGAGCCGTTGAGCTCTACATCAAGCTTGGCAAACGCGTCAGACCCACCATCCGTCAACTGGGTTATCCAACAAAGAATTCATTGAAGGGCTGGTGCAACGAATACCATCAGAAGTTCGACTTGCCAGCGGCTATGCGGGCCGGAAGCCCAAGTTCTCGCAGGAGCAAAAGCGGCAGCTATCGAGCACTACCTCACTCACGACCGCTGCATTGCTGCCACCATGAGGGCATTGGGCTACCCCGGCAGGGGGACACTGACCGCGTGGGTTCGCGAGGCCATTCCTGAGGCCAGAAGGGCTGTCGTTGGCAGTGTTGGGCGACGAAGGTATTCCGGGAAGCTGATGCAAGCGGGAGTCATGGAGCTTTGCACGCGTGGGGAAAGTGCGCAGGCTGTAGCCGACAAGTTCGGCGTGTGCCGGCCAACGCTGTACAACTGGAAGAACCAACTTCTGGGACGTGAGGCACCCGCATCCATGAAAAGCACCAATCAATCTCCGCCGTCGCAAGAGCGCGACGAGCTCGAGCGCCAGGTTGAGTCGCTGCGCCGCGAAGTCAGGCAACTTCGCCTTGAGAGGATCTCTTGAGCAAGGCCAACGAACTGTTTAAAAAAAGGCCTGGGCGTCGACCTGCAGCTCCTGTCCAACCGGGAGAAGACACTGCTGATTGGCGCCCTCAGGGAGCACTATGGCCTGCCAGAGCTCCTTGCACAGTTGGATCTTGCGCGTAGTTCGTACTTCTACCATCGGGCACGTGCCGCGATGGGCGACAAGTACCTGGAGGTGCGGCAATCCATCACCGACATCTTTGAGTCGAACCACCGCTGCTATGGCTACCGCAGGCTGCAAGCTTCGCTCGCCAGGCAGGACGTCGCGATCTCCGAGAAGGTGCAGCGGTTGATGAAGCAGGAAAGCCTGGTTGTTCCAAAGCCGAGGAAGCGCAGGTATGCGTCGTATCTAGGCGAGATCAGTCAGCGCCTGAGAACCTCATCAACCGCGACTTCCAGTCCGCGGTCCCCAACGAGAAATGGCTCACAGACATCACGGAGTTCCAGATCCCGGCTGGCAAGGTGTACCTCTCGCCCATCATCGACTGCTTCGATGGAATGGTCGTCAGCTGGACCCTTGGGACCAGTCCGGACGCTGAGTTGGTCAACACGATGCTGAATGCAGCCATCGAGACAGTGGCCGAAACAACTGACCGGCCCATGGTTCACTCCGATCGGGGCGGCCACTACCGCGGGCCAGGTTGGCTATCAAGAATGAACGACGCGAAACTTCACCCGCTCGATGTCTCGCAAGGCATGCTCACCTGATAACGCAGCTTGCGAAGGCTTCTTCGGTCGGCTGAAGAACGAGCTGTTCTATCCTCGGGACTGGAAGAGCGCCACCATTGAGCAATTCATCGCGGCGGTCGACTCGTACATCCGCTGGTACAACGAGAAGCGGATCAAGATCTCTCTTGGCTCTCTCAGCCCTATCGAATACCGGGTGAGCCTTGGACTTGCGGCATAAAACCAGTCCAAGTTTTTATCCGCACCCCCGCTGGGTCAATTTTCGGCAGCAATCAACAGACGGCATTCTTTACGGCGCGTCGCGCAGTCCTCCCCATCGATGCATCGAGCGACAGGGTCAAGGGAGGCGCGAAGCGGGCTCACCGCGGTCTCGTGGCGCGCCGCCCCGGACGGTTGCGACCCTGCGCAGTGACACGGTCCTTTTCGAGCAGCGCGAGCGTTTCTTCCGATGGCGGCATCTCGATGAACAGCTGCAGCGTGTCCATCACGTTCGCGATGGTGAAGGCATCGGACCAGAGCTTGCCGGGCACGGCTGCATGCAGCGCCGCCTCACGGGCGGCCCAAACGGCGTTGCCGTAGATGCCCGCCAGCGAAATCCGCTGCTCGAGAATGGGCTGGGGCACCTGCGGGGCGAGCTTCATAAGGTGCGCAACGCAGCGCTTGTACCCTGCGTTCCACCGTTCCTCGAGCGCCTCCCGCAGGAAGGCTCGATTGTTCAGCTGGAAGTTGGCAACCATTCGCATGTAGTTGGCTTGCCCGGGGCTTTTCGACAACTCAAGCACCGGCCTGCTCAATGCTTCTAGGACCGCACGCAGCCGAGGTTCTCCCTCCCGCTCGAGCTCGTCGAGCATTGCTTGGCGATGCGCATCCAGCATGCTCGCCCCATCGACGAGCAATTCCCGTGCGAGGTCCAGCTTCGTGCCGAAGTAATACCGCAAAGAAGCATTGTTCCGTTGTCCCGCCGCCGAGACAATTTCCTGCACAGAAGCTCCTTCGAGGCCCCGCTCGGCAAACAGACGTTGCGCCGCTTCCTTGAGTCGCGCCCGCGTCTCAATGCCATCGATTCGCAGGGTTTTCCCGGATGTCATGGTTAGTTTATCTATTTAACTTAGATGCCAATATTAGTTTAAATAATCCGATCGGATAAATTCATGAAGATCATCGCTACCGGAAGGGTGCCCGTCGCACCAGCCCCCATACGTCTGCACACCGGCGCAATTGTCCTTGAACGCACGGATGCGATAGCAGGCAATGGCGCCGGCATCGGGATCGTGGCGAACGACACGATCGTCTTGCGGCGGACGGACCCCGAACCAGCACGTCGAGCGGCGCCGGTTCTGGCCAACGTCGTGCGATTGACCGAACGCCTCCAGCGGGCTACCACACCAACGGCCTTCCGCCCACTCGCAGGGAGATCCTGGTGCCAGTGACGCCCCGGCGCATCCCCGCTGCTTGGCCCAAGCACTTGCCAACTTCGCTGGAGACCCCCGCAACCAGCCTCTGGTTCAACCTTGAAGTCGCAGCCCGGCGCTATCCGGGCAAGGCTGCATATGTCTTCTTTGGGCAAGAACTGACGTACGCCGATTTGCGCTCGCAAGCGGAGGCTGTTGCAGGATGGCTTCACCAACGCGGCGTCAAAGCGGGCGACCGCGTCTTGCTGCAGATGCAGAACTGCCCGCAGTTCGTGGCCGCCTACTACGGGGTGCTTCGCGCGGACGCCGTCGTAGTCCCCGTCAATCCGATGAACAAGCCGGACGAGATCGATCACTGCCTGCGCGACTCCGGCGCCAAGTTGATCATTTGTTCGATCGATGTCGCCGCAGCGGTACAGGATGTGGTCGGTGCCATCGACGCGGCGGATCGACCGGCGGTGGTTGTAACCCGCTACACCGACGCGATGCCCCAGGGAAGTATCGCAGAAGCCGAGGCGCCACCGGCCGCATTCCATTCCTGGCTTTACGCCGATCCTGTCTGGCGTGAGACATGGCACTCGTGGAGCAACATCCTCGCGCAGGCATTGGTCCCGCCGGCCCACATGGCAGGTCCAAACGCGCTGGCGATGTTGCCCTACACCTCAGGCACCACCGGCAAGCCCAAAGGGTGCATGCATCCACACGCGACTCTGATGCACAGCGGCATTGCCACCGGCATGTGGCAGCAGATGAGCGCGGAATCGCAAACCCTCGCCGTGGTGCCGATGTTCCACATCACGGGTCTGGTGACGATGGTTCTTGCCACGGTGTACCTCGGCGCAACGGCGGTCATCATGCCGCGATGGGACCGCGAACTCGCCGGGCGCTTGATCACGACGCGTCGGCTCTCGCACTTTGTCTGCATTCCAACAATGCTGATCGATCTTCTCGCGAGTCCAAATCTTGCGGCGTTCGATTTTTCGTCGCTGCACAACCTCTGCGGCGGCGGCTCGGCCATGCCGGAAGCGGTAGCCCTGCGGCTGCGCGATCAGTACGGATTGACCTTCGTGGAAGGCTTTGGCCTGACCGAGACGGCAGCAATGACGCACATGAACCCTGTGCATCGCACCAAGTTTCAGTGCCTGGGTCTGCCTGTTTTCGGAAATGACGTAAGGGTCATCGACCCAGACAGCAGGGTTGAACTGCCGCAAGGCCAGACCGGCGAAATTGTCATTAGCGGGCCAACCGTGTTCGAGGGGTACTGGAAGCAGCCCCAGGCCACGCTTGATTCGTTCATCCGGCTGGAAGAACGCCAGTTCTTCCGCACCGGTGACCTCGGGCACGTGGACGACGATGGCTACTTCTTCCTGACCGATCGGATCAAGCGAATGATCAATGCAAGTGGATTCAAGGTATGGCCGGCCGAAGTGGAAGCGATTCTGTACCGGCATCCCGATATTCAGGAGGCCTGCGTCGTCGGCTCTCCCGATAGCTATCGCGGCGAGACCGTCAAGGCGCTCGTCGTACGAAAGCCGGGGGCGTCCGACGAACTTACCAACGCTTCACTGATCGACTGGGCCAAGTCACAGATGGCGGCCTACAAGGTGCCGAGGATCGTCGAATTCGTCGATCAACTTCCCAAGTCTGCGTCCGGGAAGGTCTTGTGGCGCGCCCTGCAGGAGCGCGAGAGCACAGGTGCGAGGTAGCTGCCAGCACGTAACCTGTTCCCAAGCATTTTGTATGCTGAGCAAGTCGGCACCGGTAAATCCGACATGGCGTGGCATGCAGGCGAGCGGCACCAGGCGATGCACCTGATCTATCACATCCTCGTCGTGGGCCGCATCTTTGTTTGCCGCACATTTTTCCAGCCAGCCGCATGGTTACGCAGACTTGACTACTGACGACACGCCGCCCTTGCAGGCCATCCGCGGCGTGCTGAAGGAACTAGAGGGCTGGTATCTGGTAAGCGGCAAGCCGCCCCACCTTGAGTAGAGCCATTGGCTAAACGATGCCGTCCAGTTAACTTCTAACTGGACGGTTATCGACGCGAACCCGAAGTCGCGGCGCAGGCACAACGCCGAGTTCGAAGCACAAGTTGTGGCCGCGTGCGCGGAGCCTGGTTCCACCATTGCGTCGGTCGCGCGAGCCTTCGGCCTGAACGACAACTTTGTTCACGACTAGCGGCGCGGCCACAGCGGTGCAGGCGTTTTCCGAGACCACCGGAATGTCGCTGCAAGATTTCCGCCGGAGTTTGTCGCGCTGTCGCTGCCTTCATCGCAGCCGCCCCCAGCACCGCCGCCGGCGAGCGCTCCCGAGGAGATCCGTCTCGAGTTCAAGCGTGAGCGATCGGCGTAAGCGTGACGTGGCCCGTCTCGGCCGCTGCCGACTGCGCGGCGTGGCTTCGTGAGGTGCTGCGTTGATCGTATCGACGCGCTATGGCTATGCACGAAGCCGGTGGACATGCGCTGCGGTGCCGAGCGCTTGCTCGCACACGTGGTGCACGCGCTGGGAAGCGCGAAAGCGCACCACGTCTATATGTTTGCCAATGCGCGGGCCATACGCATCAATGCTTCAACTGCGGCCATCAATTCGCCAGTCACCGCAGGGGTCGACTACCCTCCTTTTGCATTTCGGTCGGAGTCCTGCAGGACGGCTTCAACAGCAGTCTCCCAAGCCGCTCAGGCCTGCTGAATCGGCTTGCTGGTCGTAGCGGGGATCTTTGCATGGGGCGATGGTGGCACTTCCTGGTCTCACTCTCTGCGCGCTACCCCACACAAGGGCTAGACGCGCAGCGCAGATCGCCGTTGGCGAATAAAGTGAAGCAGCGCGCTATCACCGCAGGCCGCCAGTGATGTGGCAGAAGTTCAGCGATCTGGCTATCGCGATGCATCTGCATTCACGCCGTCGCTCAGCGCAACCAGCGACCCCGTCGTGGGCCGCATCACCGACGACGGCATGGCAGAACTCGACCGACTGGGAGAGGTAGGGCAGGCAGTGGAAAGCTCGAGCGCGATGACCGCACCGTGTCAAGCCGACGCGACCCGATTGGCCGCCGCGACTATTCCCGCGGGATAGTGTCCGTCTCGCCTCTGTGAGCACGAGCTGCCCAATCGGCCGTCCACGCTCGACATTGCTCCCGCAACTTTTCGATGGCTAATTGATTGGTGGTTTCTCGGCGGACGGAGACCAATTTGCAATGCAACTTGCCCTGCTTCTGAATCTCGACGGTGCCGACGAACATGCCATCCTTGGCGTCTCGAGAAATGAAGTACAGAAAATTCCACCCATCGTGGAACTCTTGGTTCGTTGGCGCTGTGTCATCCATGGCTTCATCACGTTGAGAGGTTGGCGCGCATCCTTTTGCAGCGCGGCTCGGTCGGTCTTGGAATAGCACCACGCTGCCGAATATGTCGGAAGACCACTCGCCCTGGCTCCGCTGGTCTCAGCTAAAACGGCCAGTCGTTGCAAGGAGTCAGCTCCTGGCGCTCGACCCGGTTGCTGCACCGCGCGTCAAGATGAGGCGACCACCGCTTACGGTATGTGGGTCAGTTGCCCCAAATGGATCCAGTGAAGTTCGCCAAGCCGATCGTCCTTCAGCTTCACGGCCGCGATGCAGGTGGATGTCGCAAGAAACAAAATTGCTGCACGTCGCGACCCATGCCAGGTCGCACCACGGCGAAGCGGTTCCGCATCCTGCGCCCCCTGGACGTGGAGCTCACCTGGGACACCCGTGCTGTTACCTCTACCGCAGCCAGCCATCGCGCCGCATAGTCAGCCACGACGTTAAACCCCGCAAAGCCGTGTTGGAAGGGCCGTCACTATGATGGTCATTCGAACGTGATTCCCTCGGCGAACAGGGTCACGCTTCCAACGGGAAAATTGCGCCGACATCGGTCCCTTAGGCGCAAGTCTTGCCTCCCGCACCGGCAGTTCCGTTGCTCGCCTAGATCCCAAAGACAGGCGCCGGGGCAGAATTTACCCCTACCCCGTGACTACACTTATGCCTCCGTCCACAGCCAGCCACTGACCGGTGATATGTTTGCCGGCCTCGCTGGCGTAGAGCACGGTGATCCCCTTCAGATCCATATCGTCGCCGAGGCGGCCTAACGGGGTGCTCGCCATCATCTTTTCTTCTCCGAGAGACTTGATTAGTGACGCTGCGAGCTTGGTCATGAAGAACCCGGGGCAAATGGCGTTGACGTTGATGTTGTATCGACCCCATTCTGCGGCCAGTGTTCGGGTGAGGCCGATGACAGCTGTCTTGGAGGTGTTGTAGGCCACCGTCTTCATCTCAGGACCATTCCCATTCAGCCCTGCCACTGACGAGATGTTGATAATTCGTCCGGCCTTGTTTGGGATCATTGAACGCCGCGCAACCTCTTGCGACAGGATGAAGTAACTCCTCAAGTTCAGATTCATCACTTTGTCCCAGGCCTCGATCGGGTGATCCTCCGCCGGCGCACCCCAGCTTGCTCCTGCATTGTTCACCAGGACATCGACTACCCCGAGTCGCTCGATCGCCTCGCACGCCAACCGCCGCGCGTCAACTTCGTTGGAGCAATCGGCGGCAATCCACTGGGCATCGATCCCAGCCTCTTTCAGTTCAGCCGCGGCTTGTTCGAGATCCCCAGCCTTTCGGGAATTCAACATGACTCGAGCCCCCGCCTCCCCAAGGGCGCGGGCCATCTGAAGACCCAGCCCCCGAGAGCCTCCGGTGATGAGAGCCCCCTTGCCCTTTAGTTGAAATAAGTTTTGAATGTTCTGTGTCATACAAGTTGTTTCGCAAGATTGTTTGGAGCCGCTCCACGTATCTCTGTGCGTAGAGGTTGCCCATCAATGATGTGGGGAGCGTCTGAGAAAAATCAGGATTCGGTGTTGCTTTGGACCAGTGTGCTTGCGCCGATGGAGCTAGGTTTCGCCTTATCACGGCACCATCAGCAACAACGGCGACGAGCTTGCGGCCTCGCCCGAGCTCCGAACCGGCAGTACGGCGGCTGCACACTCGATAACGCGTGGCATGCCCTGACCATCGCATCTCGCTAAGGTCGACGTTGAACCCGCTGACCTAGATCATGTTCTTCTGGCAATCTACGACATTGAAAGTGACCCGGACGCTTCCACAGTCCCGAGGTCGCCACGTTAACGGGAGCGGCGATCGACCGTGTCGATTCACAGGTCTCGTGTCATGCGGCTCCAGCGTCATCATGCAGCCGCACCAGCATCTTGCCTGTGTTCGCTCCCTCGAACATGCGTCCCAGCGCTCTTGGAAACTCCATAAAGCCGTCGACCATATCCTCGTGCGACCGGATTTTTCCGGCAGTGAGCCACTCGCGCAGCTGCGATTGGGCTTCCGGATAGCGGGCCTCGTAGTCAAAGATCACAAACCCTTCCATGCGCGCGCGGTACATCAGAAGTGCCATGTAGTTCTTCGGTCCCTCGCCGCGATCCATGTTGTTGTATTGTGAAACCGCACCGCATACCACGATCCTCGCACGCGGGCGAAGGCGAGTAAGAGCGAGGTCGAGAATCGTGCCCCCCACGTTGTCAAAGTAGACATCGACACCATTCCCACAGGCCCTGGAAAGCAGCTTGCGCACGTCCGGCGACTTGTAGTCCACCGCCGCATCGAAACCCAGAGTCTCCGTCACGTACTTGCACTTCTCCTCTCCACCTGCAATTCCGATGACACGGCAGCCCTTAACTTTTGCGATCTGTCCTACTGCAGACCCCACGGCGCCAGCAGCTCCTGAAACGAGCACGGTCTCGCCCTCCTTGAGCTGCCCAATCTCGAGCAAGCCGAAGTAAGCAGTAAATCCGGGCAGACCCAACACGTTCAGATAGGACCCGAGTGGAGCCGACGCGGCGTCTACCTTCACTGCGTCCTTTGCCTCCAGGATCGTGTACTCCTGCACACCGACAAGGCCAGTGACGGCATCGCCCACTTTAAACCTCGAGTCCTTTGAATGGAGAACGTAACCCGCCCCCGCAGCGCGCATCACGTCGTCTATCCGAACCGCTTCCATATAGGACTTACCTTCATTCATCCACGACCGCATTGCCGGGTCGACGGAGATCAAAGCGTTCCTAACAAGAATTTGCCCGTCCCTAGGTGTCGAGACGGGTGTCATTAAGAATCTGAAGTCAGTTTCCTTGACAGATCCGATCGGGCGCGCCGCCAGGGTCCATTGCTTGTTCATCAAGTCGAGAGTCGTCATTGGATTTCCTTCAAGAAAGTGGAGAGCTCAACGTCGGTTGAGCAGGGCAAAATCGACAACCTGACTGGTCATGATCTGAATCTGGGCGGCGACCTGCAACGATTGGCGAGCCCCGCTCCCCTCGGCCGAGGTTTCACTCGAGTTGATGGCAATGCCCAGCGGGGTTGGCCATCCTCTAAGCGCGTGGACGATGCCGCGCAATGAACTCATCGCGGCGACGGCCGCCTGCCAACCGCCCGCCACCGCCATGCACCCAACAGCTCTGCCGCTGAAATACGGTCGGTCGTCCGCTCGCGTTTCTTCAACGTAGTCGAGGGCGTTCTTGACCAATCCGGAGACCGTCCCGTGATAGGCTGGTGATGCGATGATGTAGCCGTCTGCTTTGCGCAACTCCTCAATCAGCGCGGCTATCTGAGGCGATTGGGCTGCGCCATGGCGATACATGGGTACTTGGAGCGCCTGCGCGCCCAGCAGCGATGTGCTAGCACCGGCAGCTTCCGCGGCATCGAGCGCCTGCCGCAGAAACCGCTCTGTACTCGAATTCTCGTGACTTGCACCGCCCAAGCCGAGAATGTGAGGCTTACGCGCGCTCATGCGAGTGCCCGATTCAATGGAGCGCCGGCGCGACGCACCTTGGGTGCAAGGCCCACCGAGCGCCAGTAATCTTCGGCCAGTTGATTCAACAGCGTCTCGACGGTGCAGGTCGCCTTGATCGATCCCACCCCATGTCCCGCCGACCAGATCTGCGACCATCTGCCGTGGTTGCTGGTGCTGGTTTGGGGCATCCGCTCACCGCGTTTGATCGCCTCGATGTCAAGGCCGGCAGCGATCAAACTCTCGCGTAGCCAGTACGCCGGAACCCCGGAGACCGCATCTGTGAGGATCAGGTCCTCTATTGTCGAGTTCACCAGCATCTTTCGGTAAGCGTCACTGGCCATCGTTTCCTGGCAGGCAATAAAGCGCGTTCCCATCGATGCAAGGTCAGCGCCAAGGATCTCGGCTGCACGGATGCCAGCACCATCAGTGATGCCGCCGCCCAAAACCAAAGCGCCATCGAAAAATTCGCGGATGCCAGGCACCATCGCAAACGCACCCATCTGACCGGTGTGACCTCCCGCTCCCGCTGCGACGAGCACCAGACCGTCAACGCCCATCGCCGCAGCTTGGCGAGCATGTTTGAGCGAGTTAACGTCCGCGAATACCAGTCCGCCATAGTCGTGGATGCGGTCGACCACGGCGCGTGGGCTGCCTAGCGCTGTGATAACGAGCGGTGGGCGGTAGCGCTCGACGAGAGCCAGATCCTGCTCAAGACGCTCATACGTGCGATGAACGACCAGGTTCACGCCCCATGGGGCGTCTTGCGGGGTGAGCGCCTCCGAGATTTCTGCCAGCCATCGCTCAAGCAGTTCAACCGTGCGTGCGTTGCCGGTGGGGAAAGTGCCAAGTACGCCACGTCGACAGGCATTCACAACGAGATCGATCGTGGAAACCAAGAACATTGGAGCGGTCAGTAGCGGAAGCTGCAGCCGCTCGGCCCAGCCTTCAGGTAATGTCATTTTCTTTCCTCCTTACAACATCGAAATGTTGGTCGGTAATCCGAGAAACAGCCTTCCGGCCAACTCGTACGTCGATTCGCTCACCATCGTGTGCTGGGTTATCACTTGCACATCCCTCAAGCAGCGTTGAATGGGAGAGGCATCGTAGACAGCAGAACCGCCAGCGGTGCGATGCATGCGACTGACGATGGCTGCAGCTTCCTCGGCGGCGAATGTCGTGGCCAGTCGAATGTCGCGGCGATGCTCAGCGGACATCGGCTCCGTCCCTGACGATGCGCGCCAAGCGGTTTCCACGGCGTCCAAGAGATAGGTTCTGGCAGCCCGCAGCCGGGCTTCACAACGCGCAACGTGCTCCTGTGTCGACATCCGCTCGGCCAACAGGCGCGAACTGCCTTGTGGCGTCTTCTCGGTCGCCAACTGGATGAGACTGTCGATAGCCGAACGGGCAACGCCCAGCGCCACGGATGCAATGCCGACGCCCAGCAACCCGAACACCGGAAACTTGTAGAGCGGATCTGGCAGCGGCGTATCGCTCATCAATGCAGCGCATCTGCTCGCCGGAACGAAGACATTGCGGACGGCGAATTCGTTGCTTCCGGTGCCTTTAAGCCCGAATACCTGCCACGTGTCCTTAATGTCGACTTGGCTGGCATCGAATATCATGTAGCGCACGTTCGGCGTCCCTTCCCGCACCATTTCCACCTGCCCATCGCTGTTCGTCACAAGGCAACCGCCGCCGATGTAATCGGCGTTGCGTGAGCCTGAACCCCAAGGCCAGCTGCCAGTCACCTCATAGCCGACAACGCCGTCTTTCACGGCGTGCGTCGCGCGTCCTCGCGGCGCAAATACGCCTGCCAACTTGACGTCAGGCTGGCCAAAAATCTTTCTGACCTCGGCTTCCGGGAGGTATCCGGTGACGATTGACGAGGTGCAGGAAATGAATGTGCACCATGCTGCGGATGCGTCCGCTCGCGCGAGTCGCTCAATGACCAGGACGAATGTTGCGATGTCGGCTCCATGGCCGCCAAGGCGCCTCGGAGTCAGTACGCCGTAGAGGCCTTCGTCGGCAAGCGCTTGCGCGATTGCTTGCGGCAGGTAGCGTTCCGCCTCGATGGCGGCGCTGGCTCCGTCAAGGTGGGCTTGCGCAGCGTGATCGGCCGCCGCAAGCAGGTGCGCGCGCAAGGCGCTGTCATGACCGTAGTCGGGTAGCTGCATTCGGCTGTCCTTGAAAGTTGAGATGACGCAAGAAGATTTGATTGACTGCCGTGACCTGCAAGCCACCCAAAAGTTCTCCAGATGGATAAGTATTTGAAGGTATTTCTCCACATGGAGAACTTGGGGCAAACCCTGAAGATGTCGCGGAGATGTCACCGCCTGCAGGTCAGGCCCTGCAGGTCAGGCATCGCGAAGAATCAGCGCGACAAGCGCCGGAGACTGCCGCGCGCGCCCACCGCCTTTTCACTGGCGATGCTGCGAAGCAATCACAGCGAACACGGTCGCAGATGCGCGTCTCAAAAGCGCGTCGTGGGGAGCACCGGTTGGGTCATGATCAGACTACCCAGAGAGTCACACGAATGCATAGTCCAAGTCGGGATCCGTGGAACTGAGCTTCAGATAAGCATGTCGCGCGGGGCGCGAATCGACACTTCACCACTTCGCCAACAGGCCACGCAGTTTTTTGTCGCGGGCATCGGTTAGCGTCAGTGCCTGGATCGCCATACCCATAGCGCAGTCATCCACATGTACTTGATGCTGTACTAGGCCCATATCGAGTCGAACTGATTAGGATCGTCCGTGCAACGCCACATCATGGCAATGCGCGGCCCAGCAGACGCCCGGCAGGTTCGCAGCATTCCTGAAGCAGGACCTGAGGTCTGGCGCAGCAGACTGACAGGGCTCTGGATGGACCTCGAGACGCGGTTGGTCGATTCCTATGCCGCGTACTTCGGACCGGGAACTGGTAGCGCCGGCGATAGACTCATGATTGCTTCAGCGCTCGCGCGACGGGGCGCAGGGCTGTCGACGAGCAGCGAACATCAATCCGGCAGTCGACGCGCCACCACGCCTTGCGCACCGTCAGAACGAATTCACCTCGGATCTGCGATCCAATATCTTCTGATTTTCTGTCGCTCCTGACCGCCGAGTACTGAACCGCGAGCCTGAACACCTCGTGTCAAAACGCAGGGCCATCGAACCGCCGCCCTGGACCGACTTCCAGATTCTTCAGAACCAGCGTTCAACTTGCAGCATTCTTGAAGATTGAAGACGTACTGGCCCGTCCGCACGCAGCGCATCACGCCATGTTGGTCGAACTGGAGAACCGGCATCGGCGCACCGCTCAAGCTTTCACGCAGCCGATCGAACGCCATCCGTCGCGAATGCGCCGACAGGACGCCGCGTTTCCTCATGCTCAGAACGGACAGCCGATTCATCCCTGCACTGAACGAGAACTCAATTCATTGTCACGTCCGCCGTTGACCGGACCATCGGCATCCTGAAGCCCAGGACCATCCGTTATTCGATGGCCTTGCCCATATCTTCTACTACTTTCTTGGCATCGCCAAAAACCATCATGGTCTTGTCCATGTAGAAGAGCTCGTTGTCCAGGCCGGCATAGCCCGCGGCCATGGAGCGCTTGTTCACGATCACCGTCTTGGCCTTGTAGGCCTCAAGAATGGGCATGCCGTAGATCGGGCTGCCCTTGGTGTGCGCGGCCGGGTTCACCACGTCGTTGGCACCCAGGATGATTGCCACGTCGGCCTGGCCGAACTCGCCGTTGATGTCTTCCATCTCGAACACCTGGTCGTAAGGCACCTCGGCCTCGGCCAGCAGCACATTCATGTGGCCGGGCATGCGGCCCGCCACCGGGTGGATCGCGTACTTGACGGTGATGCCCTTCTCGGTGAGCTTGGCAGCGAGCTCCTTCACCGCGTGCTGCGCGCGTGCGACGGCCAGGCCGTAGCCGGGCACGATCACCACCGTCTCGGCGTTGCCGAGCACGAAGGCCGCGTCGTCGGCGCTGCCGGTCTTCACAGGGCGCTGCTCCTTGGCCGCGCCGCTGTCCGTGGAAGCCTCGCCGCCGAAGCCGCCCAGGATCACGTTGAAGAACGACCGGTTCATGGCCTTGCACATGATGTAGCTCAGGATCGCGCCCGACGAGCCCACCAGCGAACCGGCCACGATCAGCATCGCGTTGTTCAGGCTGAAGCCGATGCCCGCCGCCGCCCAGCCCGAGTAGCTGTTGAGCATCGACACCACCACCGGCATGTCGGCGCCGCCGATCGGGATGATGATGAGCACGCCCATCACGAAGGCCAGCGCCAGCATCGCGAAGAACGCCGGCCAGCTTTCGGTGAAGACGAACACCAGGCCCAGTCCGACGGTGGCCAGGCCCAGCACCAGGTTCAGCATGTGCTGGCCCGAGAACTGCACCGGCGCGCCCTGGAACAGGCGGAACTTGTACTTGCCCGAGAGCTTGCCGAAGGCGATGACCGAACCGCTGAAGGTGATGGCGCCGATGGCCGCACCCAGGAAGAGCTCGAGCCGGTTGCCTGCGGGAATGGCGTAGCGCACGAAGCCGTCGAGGACGACCGCGCCGTCCGGCGTCTGCGCGCCGATGAGCGCGGCCACGGGCGCGGCGGTGATGCCGAAGGCCCAGGGCTCGGCCACCGCGGCCACGCCGATGAATACCGCCGCCAGGCCGATCATGCTGTGCATGAAGGCGACCAGCTCGGGCATCTTGGTCATCTCGACCTTGTTGGCCATGAAGGCGCCCAGGCCGCCGCCGACCACCACGGCCGCCAGCACCCAGGCCAGGCCCGTACCGAAGTCCAGGTTGAGCGAGCGCGCCTGGCCGTGGATCAGCGCCACGGTCGTCAGCACGGCGATGGCCATGCCGGTCATGCCGAAGATGTTGCCGCGGATCGAGGTGGTGGGATGGGACAGGCCCTTCAGGGCCTGGATGAAGCAGACGCTGGCCACCAGGTACAGCAGCGTGACGAGGTTCATGCTCACTTGGAAGCTCCCTCTTCTGCCTTGGGTGCGACGGCCTTCTTTTCTTTCTTCTTGAACATCTCCAGCATTCGCCGCGTGACCAGGAAGCCGCCGAAGACGTTCACCGCGGCCAGGGCCACCGCGAGCACGCCCATGGTCTTGCCCAGCGGCGTGGTGGTGAGCGCGGCCGCCAGCATGGCGCCCACGATCACGATGGCCGAGATGGCGTTGGTCACGGCCATCAGCGGCGTGTGCAGCGCGGGGGTCACGGTCCAGACCACGTGGTAGCCGACATAGATGGCCAGCACGAAGATGATCAGGTTGATGACGGTGTGGGAAACGGGATCCATGGACTCTTCTCCTCGCTTGTTCGCGTGTTCGCTTATTTCTTCGTGACCTGGCCGTCTTGGGTGACGCGGCAGGCGGCGACGATGTCGTCTTCGAGGTCGATCTTGAGCGCCCCTTCCTTGGTGACGATGAGCTTGAGGAAGTCGAGCACGTTGCGCGCATAGAGCGCCGACGCATCGGCCGCCACCAGCGCCGCCAGGTTGGTTTCGCCGACGATGGTCACGCCGTGCTTGACCACCGTCTTGTCGGCTTCCGACAGCGGGCAGTTGCCGCCCACGCCGCCATCGGGATTGACCGGCCCCTTGCCGGCGGCGATGTCCACGATCACCGAGCCGGGCTTCATGGACTTGACCATGTCCTCGGTGATGAGCGTGGGCGCGGCGCGGCCGGGAATGAGCGCGGTGCTGATGACGATGTCGGCCAGCGCCACGCGCTTGGCGACCTCGACCTGCTGGCGCGCGAGCCAGCTCGCAGGCATCGGCTTGGCGTAGCCGCCGACGCCGACGGCGGCTTCCTTTTCTTCATCGGTGTCGTAGGAGACCTCGATGAACTTGCCGCCCAGCGATTCGATCTGCTCCTTGACGCTCGGGCGAACGTCGGAGGCTTCGATGACGGCACCCAGGCGCTTGGCGGTGGCAATGGCCTGCAGGCCCGCCACGCCGACGCCCAGGATGACGACGCGCGCGGCCTTCACCGTGCCCGCGGCGGTCATGAGCATCGGGAAGAAGCGCTGGTATTTATCCGCCGCGATCATGACGGCCTTGTAGCCGGCGATGTTGGCCTGCGAGCTGAGCACGTCCATGCTCTGGGCGCGGGTGGTGCGCGGCGCGGCTTCGAGCGCAAAGCCGGTGAGGCCCGCGGCGGCCAGGCGCTGAAGGCCGGCGGCGTCGAAGGGGTTGAGCATGCCGATGACGACGGCGCCGGACTTCATCAGTCCAGCCTCGGCATCGCTGGGCGTGCGCACCTTGAGCACCATGTCGGCGGACAACGCCCCCGCCTGATCGGTGACTTCCGCGCCGGCCGTCTGATACGCCGCGTCGGTGACGCTGGCTGCAATGCCGGCCCCCGACTGCACACGCACGGTGTGTCCTGAAGCAACCAGTTTTTTCACCGTTTCGGGTGTCACGGCCACTCGGGTTTCGCCAGCCGCGGTTTCGGCAGGCACGCCTATCGACACACCCCTCACGAGACCACCAGCATCGAACGCAGCAGCTTACCGACTGGTGAGCGAGGAAGTTTCTCCCTGAACTCAATTACCTTGGGCCTTTTGTAAGCGGCGAGGTTAGCTTTCAAGTGCTCCCTAATGGCCATCTCAGACAAGGACGAGTCTTTCAACACAACCACCAGTTTTACCGCTTCCCCAGTAAATTCATCATCGATACCGACCGCTGCACACTCAAGCACCTGCTCCAATTCGGAAGTTACTGCTTCGACTTCGTTTGGATAGACATTGAATCCGCTCACCAATATCATTTCCTTTGCCCTACCGGAGATGCAAAGGTAATTGTGCTCGTCGAAATATCCAAGATCACCCGTCAGAAAGAACCCGTCGTCCGTAAAATAACGGCCTGCCTCCCCCAGCCGCCCCCAATATCCACTGAATAATTGTGGGCCGCGAACAGCAATTTGACCGATCTCTCCTAAAGGCAGGGCATTCTCCGAACCATCCAGAATAGCTATCTCTGTTGATGGCACAGGTAGTCCGACCGTATCCACACGAATATTTCCATGTGGAGGATTGCAGGAAACTGTCCCCGAAGTTTCCGAAAGACCATAGCCCTCACTGATGTTACATCCGGTCAGCGCAAACCACCGTCGTGCGACCCGGGGCTGAGTTGCCATGCCGCCAGCGGTCGTGACTTTTAGATGGCTCCAGTCAACCATCTTGAAATCGGCATGGTTCATCAAGTTGCCAAAAAGCGTATTTATGCCAGGCAACATATGAATCGAGTTATCACGCAGTACAGCGAGCATCTTGCCCGCGTCTCGCGGATCGGAAATCAATAACGTTCTCCCACCCAGCTTTATACTGGCAAGCAACGTTATAAAAGAGACGATATGATAAAGCGGCAATGCACAAACAATAGTCGGTGAAGCAATGTTTACCAGCGAAGGACCAAACCAAGCCGCGTTTTGCGCTGTATTTGCCAGCAAGCTCGCATGCGTAAGCATTGCTCCCTTTGAAACACCTGTGGTCCCACCCGTATATTGCAGAACCGCTATGTCCTTGTCTCGAATTTGAGGATTCGAATAGGAAAATCGCCGTCCTTGCGTCATTGCCTCTGAAAGCTTAACTGCCTTTTTAGGTGCCAAGGTAAATCCGTCATCCTCAGGGGAAGGAAAACGCATCCAACCTGAATCCGATAGATCGCACAATACGGCGTGACTTACAGCGGTTTGATCCAGCAAGTCTTTGGTGACCTCATATTGACTCTCCAACACCACCACCACTTCCGCTCCAGCATCCGCAATCTGTGCGAGGTATTCGCGCGGCGTGTATGTCGGATTAACATTCACCAACACCATACCGGCTCGAATCGTACCGATTGCAACCGCGATGTAATGCACGGAATTGGGCAGTGCTACTGCAACGCGGGTCCCTCGCTTAATTCCCAAATTTTGCAAGTAGCTTGCAAATTCTTTTGTCAGCCTGTCGACTTCCAAATATGTCAAATCATGATTGGCATGTTTAAGGGCAAGCTGCTCTGCTAATCGAGCAAATGCGCTTTCAAAAAAGGCAGGCAGAGTTTCGTAGTCCGCAAAATCTTCAAGATCTGGGGGTACGCTAGCTGGATATGCATTGACCCACGGGCGATTTTTCATAATCAAAGCTTAAGCAGATTGAAATGAAGCGTCAGTTGCTGGCAGCTTGATCAACATCTTCCCAACATTGCCTCCATCGAACATCCTGCGGAGGGCGCTTGGAAACGAGTCGATGCCTGTCAATACATCTTTATATGAGCTGATCCAACCTACACTCAACCAGCCCTTAAGCGCATGAAGGGCTTCCGGGTACCTTGACTCGTAGTCGAAGATGACAAAGCCATGCATGGATGCACGATTCATCAACAGCGACATGTAATTTTTCGGGCCGTTGCCCCGATCTGTATTGTTGTACTGCGAGACAGCACCACACACGACGACACGAGCGCCCCTCGCTAGTCTGCCCAGTGCCAAGTCTAGAATTTCGCCGCCCGTGTTATCGAAATAAACATCCACGCCATTCGGACAGGCTTTTGCCAACTGCTTTCTTGCATCCGGCTGCTTATAATCAATGGCAGCATCGAAACCGAGATTTTCAACCAAATGGTCGCATTTGGCAGATCCGCCCGCAATGCCTACGACACGGCATCCTTTGATTTTTGCAATTTGGCCGACAATTGAACCTACAGCACCAGCAGCACCAGATACGAGTACGGTCTCGCCAAATCGCAACTTGCCGATCTCAAGTAATCCGAAGTAAGCTGTAAATCCGGGGACACCTAAAGGACCCATGAACGCAGTTTCATCAAATTTCGATATGTCGATTTTTGTAAGAGCTTCACCGTTCAGGGTGGCATACTCCTGTACGCCAAAGGCACCTAGTACTGCATCTCCAACTGAGAATTTGCTATCCTCGGACCAGATTACTCGACCGGCACCTGCTGCGCGCATGACATCGCCGAGAGCGATTGCCTCCATGTAAGATTTACCCTCATTCATCCATGATCGCATCGCCGGATCTATGGATATGTACGTGACCTGAACCAGGACCTGTCCTTTGCCAGGCATGACAACGGAATTAGTCACTTGCTGCCAATCGCTTTCCTTTGGCATTCCGTTAGGGCGTTGAATCAGAAGATACTGCTTATTAGAAATTCCAGAGATTTGCGACATCATCATTCCTTGATTAAAAAGGGTTTACTCGACTGAGCGTTTTTTATGGCCCAAGAGATTCACTCCCGAGGTGCATCTATAAGGCTGATCAAAGCTGCGGCTGTACTGAGCCACTTTTCTAAGATTCGGTCGTCCTTGCATTAGCTGCTGGGTGGTGCCAATTACACCGTGCTTGCATGCCGCAACGACCAGCTCCACTGTGGACACGTCGGTGCAATAGGAAGCGGAATCTTCACGCCGCCGAGCCACGATTCGGATAATGGCATTTGCGTTTCAAAGCATTGCGGTATCCGTTGGAACACCTAGATAGAGACGCCCCGTTAACTCGTACGTTGACTCACTGATCATCATGTGCTGCGAGGCGGTCATTACGTCGCGCAGTGCTCTTTGCAGATCAGAACCGTTGAAGATCGCGTTGCCACCCGCACATGAATACATACGCGTCACGACCTTCACCGCTTCCTCAGTCGCATGGGTGGTTGCTAGCCGAACATCCCTACGCAGGTCGACGTGAATATGGCCGCTTTCCGCTGAGGCCGCCCAAGCACGGTCGACGGCCTCGACGAGAAATGCTCGTGCAGAGCGCAATTTCGCTTCGGCCCTTGCAACATGTTGCTGCGTTGAGGTCCTGTCCGCCAAAAGTCGCGCGCTACCTTGAGGCGTCTTGCGCATGGCAAGTTCTACTAGGGTGTTAATAGCAAGACGTGCGATGCCCAAGGCAACTCCAGCGATACCCACACCCAGAATGCAGAAAACCGGAAACTTAAACAGCGCCCCCGGTAACGGAACGTCCGAAACAATAGATGCCGAAAGCTGAGCAGGTACAAAGACATCTTTGACTCCGTACTCGTTGCTTCCTGTTCCGCGTAAACCGAGGGTGTGCCAAGTATCGGCAATCGACACTTGCTCGGCACTAAAAACCATTGTGCGGTTCTCGAAGCTTCCGTCTGGCAGCTTCACAGGATGGCCGTGCTCATCAACGATCAAACAGCCGCCCGTTATGTAGTCAGCGTTATAGGAAGCCGAGCCCCACATCCAACTACCACTCACCCGGTAGCCCGCCACACCATCAACCACCGTCCGAGCTGCAGTCCCGCGGGGGGCGAACACACCTGCCATTTTTATATTTGAATCGCAGAAAATCTTTTTCGCCTCTGCATCCGGAAGGTATGCGCCGATAATTGTTGACGTGTTTGAGATGAACGTACACCACGCTGCCGAAGCATTAGATTGAGCGAGCCTTTCGATCACGCAAATGAAGGTATGGACGTCTACCTCAAGCCCCCCCAATGATTGAGGTACGAATAGCCGGTAAAGACCTATGCTGGTGAGCCGTTCGACGAGGTCATGGGACAAATGCCGATCGATTTCAACCTGATTGACGGAGTCCAGGAGCACCGGAGCTATCTCATCGCATGCGTCTAGCAGTTCATCCCTTTGCGCCAGCTGATGCTTCTCATACGCGAAAGTCATTTTCGTTCCTGTTCAATTTGACGGCCGTATCACATTCCGATCACAGCGTTCCTTCCGCAGACTTCCTGCGTCGATTTTTCAAAGATGCACAGAATGTCTAATCGTCTACCATCGATTTCTGATTTCATAAAGGCGCTCCAGAGTTTGCAGGAACGGGCAGCGACATCTGGCTCACATTTTTTCCGTATTCAAGCACTATTCGCGACATCAAGACCGAAAGCCTTTGGGTGCATGCTGCCACTTATCCAACTGGAGCACTTCTTCGCAAATTTTTTAGCTTGGCCTGATCATCTGACAGCTCGATGGCCGAGCAACCTCGTTAGCCGCGAATTCACGAACGGGAGCGAAAGTTTTTCCTGTCCCCTCTGCGTTGTAGCCACCCTGTGCGCTCGCTGAAGTCCAAACCGTTACGAATAGCGGTTGCTGCAACTGGTGATCTGCTTTTCTCATCTCAACTTGCCCGTTGTAGCTCAGAAATTTCGCACCGTCCATCAATGCGGCAACGCGGATCACCTCGTCGGATCCAGCGTCTTGAATTGAGCGAGATAGAAGCGCAAACACGCTGGCAATGGAATGCGTCGAGAAGTCTTCGCCATACTTTTTCTGGTATTCCCGCATCCAGATGTCCATCGCGCCTCCCATGTTGTAGTGACTGTAGGCAACCTGAAATACACGACCATCGGCGACCTGGCGGAGCGCGGTTGGCGTGCCAGGCACGACTGCATAGTACGTATAGAACGCTCCCTTCCAGCCGCTCTCCTCTGCAGCTTTGACAAGGAGCGCCAAATCAGAACCCCAATTACCCGTAACTATGGAATCGGCCCCAGCTGCGCGAACCTTTGCCATGTATGGGGCAAAGTCGCGTATTTGCGCGAGGGGGTGAAGATCATCTCCCACAATTTCGATATCTGGTCGTTTTATACGCAGTCCAATTCGAGCAGCCTCGGCGATCTGAACGCCGGAGGAATAATTCTGGTTTATGAGATAGATCTTCTTTGCAGTCGGTCGATCTTTGATGAAGCTGGTCAGCGCCTCCATTTTCATCGCCGTATCAGCTTCAAAACGAAAATGCCAATAGCTGCACCGACTTCCGGTCAGCTCCGGATCCGTCGCGGCATGATTGAGATAGAGAACCTCTTTGCCAGGGTTTCGACGATTGTGTTTTTCGATGGCATCGATCAGCGCAAGAGCGGGCGCCGACCCAGTACCCTGCGCGATGTACCGTATCCCTTGATCAATCGCGCTTTTTAACGCCGCAAGGGTTTCTGAAGGACTCAGTTTGTTATCGAATCCAACGACCTCAAATCTAATCTTTCCAAGACTTGACGCAGTAAATTGCTCCGCCATGAATTGATAGCTTTTTAGAAGACTCGCTCCCAACATGCCCATGAGTCCTGAAAGGGGCTCTATTACCGCGATTCTCACCACTTGCAGCTTTACCGCGCTGCCCTTCAGTTGACTTTGCGCGAGAGCATGTTGCGCGAGGGCTCCTGAAACAGCACCAAGTGCGATTCTCGCGAGTCGGCGTCGCGTCAGCAGGGGGAAATCGGTCACAAAAGTACTCCGAGTGGATTATTTTATGAGGCCGACTATAGTCCGCAGTCGAGGTGTTCCTAGTAGGACTTACCCGAGCTTCTGACAGAACTCTATCGCCGACAGATTTGGATTCGAAGTTGCTCCGCGCTGGCCCGAGCGGCATGTCTGCGCGCTCTCACAACTTTGCTGCCCGGCACCGAGGATTCGTGCCTATGTGCAGCCCAAATAACCAAACAAGCTCGTGCCGGGCGGACTGCCATTGCTTACGAGCAGCCGCCGCATCTCGGTGCCGTCATATGAGCGCCTGGCACGTTGTCGAGAGCGGCAGCGGGATAGACCTGCTCGCCATGCTTGCGCACGCATCTGCGCCGTCGCGCTGGAACTGCCCTTACTTGATCTGCATCTTGACGAAGGTAGATGACGGCCTCGGTGTTGGTAAGAACGCGGTTAGAAAATCAGCAGAGATGACCGCGCTCTGGCTCCCCCTCACACTCCGCAGAACCTTCACATGATTTGAATTAGAAACATGTGACGAGCGCGGACGGCTTGGCAACCCGTGGAGCGCAGACGCCCTTGTTCAAGAAACCCACTGGGTAGCAGCTCTTGGAGCCAGCTACTTCCAACCCGCCAGCGTGCCGCAGGCCATTCAACTGCGCCGCTCGGCGCTTGACAGCCGCTCTAACCATACCGTCGATGCCGCGTCGCCATCTGCGAAGCTCACTACGACGACAGCCGCACGGCATCGGCGACGATGCGACCGGGCTGAGTCCCTCGCAATGTACCGACTGGCATCGCAGAGAGCGCGGTTCTAAAGCGGAAATGATTGCACTGGGTGCAGGCAAGGCTGAAGAGCGACGGCAGCAAGCTCTACCCTCTGCGCGGCAGGGCACGCCTAGATAGAATGCCCAAAGATCTTGTTTGGTCGGATAGTCAAAAAGCAGCACCTGAGTCACCATCATCATGAGCGCATCGATTGAACTTTTGGAGCCAGACCTTCCATTGAGCCCTCGTGGATGCGAGCGTTATCGCGCGTTAATTGCAGCAGGCCTTCGGATTTTGGTTCGTGACGGCCATCAAGCAGTCACACTACGGGCCGTTTCGGATGAAGCGAAAGCTAGCCACGGCGCGATCAATTATTACTTCGGTTCGCGTAACGTCTTGATGTGCGCTATCGCGGAGGATGTCTGTCGGCGTATAGCAATCAACATCACTCTTGTCACTCCAAAGTTGGAAAAATGTGGGAATGATGCGGATCGCTTTGCCAAGATTTTGGCCGAGCACAGCCTGAAATACATGGTTAACGACCATGCGATGGGTGTTGCTATCACCGAGCTAACGATTGCGGGAGCACGTGAAAACAGCCTCGGAACCGTTCTTGTTAGATGGGGAAAAATTCACGCAGGCCTGATGCGAGAAAGCTTCTTAAGACTGGGTTCCAGCGATCCTGAATCGGACTACGCATTTGTGCTCAACTGCATCGCAGGTCTTATTACCGCTCAACTGTCTATCCCGCGCCGAGACTTCAGCCAGCGCATACTTCAGCCGTCGCTGGTAAGACTTGTCAAAAGTATCGCAAATGATTTCGCAACGCGCGCTACCTGCGGAAGCGGCGACATAGCAGCTTGAGGAAATATCTAAGCCGCTATGCATCCTTCGCACCGATCACCAAGCACATGCGTTTGTGATTCGTAGAGATTGGCAATCTGGCCATCATTGATCCATGCCAACGACACTCGCTGACCTTAGACAGATTTGGCTCGCAATTTGTGCAGCCCCTCGCACAGGGCCGCAAAACCAAGCAGCTACCGCTCGCCGGCACTTTAATCAATCTAAGGGATTCGCTTCCCGGCTTTGCGCCTGTCTATCTCACGTGCATCACGAGCATGTCGACAAAGTTCGTCGCAGCAGGTTTGAGGCGCCGCCGAGAATGCGTCATGAAAACGATCCTGAGGCTTGAGCGGCTGCGAAGTGACGGCGGTTTGGCGGTGACGGTTCAACATCGCCGTGGCGTTTGAAAGCCTCGGCAGAGGGCTTGTGTCGAACTGCTTTTCAGCGCACGGATCGTCGGCAACATAGTCGTGAATGCCCGCGATGCGACACAGCGCAACTCGCTTGCAGGTGTCGAATCCTGTCTGGGGGAAGGCGCACTTCACCACCACTCGGCTTCGCTTAGTGCTCGGCAATCACCGTCGCCAACGCGCGCGTCCCTGAGGGATCTCATCGACCGTCAGGCTGGCATTCCCCAGACCGGTCCGGCCGGCCGGGTTGCATGCGTGACCAACAAAAAAAGATGGGAAGTTCAATCATTGCGGCTCAATGCGCCTTCACAAAACATGGCTACCCATTTCGCGGCGTTCAACGCGAACGAGGAACTGACCCAGCAGCACTTCAGGTGAACAAATCGCCGTGCGTGTCCAACCGACGGTCATGCTGCGGGCTTGTGGGCTGATGCGTAGCCGCCCAGGAACACCTGTACCGCGCGTCTCGTCGCCTCCCGGAGTTCTCTGCGGGTCAACGGCCCCTGGATGCCGAGGAGACTCGGCCTGACGGTTTCCGACTCCAGCAGCGCCATCAGATGGTGTGCCGCCGTGGTGGGGTCGGCGCTTCGCAGGCCGTCTTTGCACATCTGCCGTTCCAGGAAACTCGCCAGCGCGGCAACACCCTTCCTGGGGCCGCCCTCGTAGAACAACCGCCCGATGTCGCTGCGGCCGGATTCCGCGATCACGGCCCTGTGCGCTTGAATGATTTCCTGCGAACACACCACGGCCAGGATCTTCTCGCCGAAGCGTTGCAGCACGCGCTCGAGGTCGTCCTCATCCTCCTCCGCCAGCGCGGTGAAGATCGGGTCGAAGTGGCGCTTCGCCGAGCCGTGGATCACGGCCACGAACAGTTCCTCCTTGGAGGGGAAGTACCCATAGAGCGTGGCCCTCGAGCCGCCCACGCGCGCGGCGATCTCCACCATGGAAGCGCCCTCGAACCCCAGTTCCCTGAAGACTTCCGATGCCACCTGGACGATGGCTTCGCGCTTGGCTTCGGTCTTCACTCGCATCTCGTGCCTCCATTTATTTTCATACACACGTGCTCATTATTGATTGACACGGAGCTGGAAGTCAAAATACATTTCAGTACAGCACTGTCTATTTATCAATGACCGGACACCTCCTTGCCCGGCCGCTCTACCGGAGAATTTCCATGCGCCCTCCTCTTACCTACGGCATGACCTTTGCCGCAGCCCTCGTGTCCACCTGCATGCTCGTGGCCTGCGGCAAGCCGCCGGGCGGCCCGCCGCCGGTAGCCGGCACGCCGGAGGTCGGCGTGGTCACCGTGCAACCGCAGCGCGTCGCCATCACGACCGAGCTGCCCGGCCGCACCGTGCCCTTTCTCATTGCCGATGTGCGCCCGCAGGTTGGCGGCATCGTGAAGACCCGCAAGTTCCGCGAAGGCAGCGACGTAAAGGCCGGCGAGGCGCTCTACCAGATCGACCCCGCCACGTACAAGGCAACCTACGACAGCAACGTCGCCGCGCTTGCCAAGGTGCAGGCCAGCCTGGTCACCACGCGGCTGAAGGCCGAGCGCTACAAGGAGCTCGTGGCCATCAAGGCGGTGAGCCAGCAGGACTACGACGATGCCGCAGCCTCGCTGCAGCAAGGCGAGGCCGATGTGGCCGCGGCCAAGGCCAATGTCGAGACAAGCCGCATCAACCTCGCGTATGCGCGCATCGATGCGCCGATCTCGGGCCGCATCGGCAAGTCGACGGTCACGCCGGGCGCGCTGGTCACGGCCAGCCAGTCGACGGCACTCGCGACCATCCAGCAGCTCGACCCGATCTATGTCGACGTGACGCAACCCAGCGCCGCGATGCTTCAGCTGAAGCAGGCGATGGCCCGCGGCGACCTGCAAAAGAGCGGCGCGAATGCCGCCCGGGTGCAGCTGATGCTGGAAGACGGCAGCACCTACCCGCTCGAAGGCAAGCTCGAGTTCTCGGACGTCACCGTGGACCAGAACACCGGCGCCATCACGCTGCGCGCGGTGTTCCCCAATCCCAACGCCGATCTCTTGCCCGGCATGTACGTGCGCGCCGTGTTGCAGGAAGGCGTGAAGGAACAGGCGCTCATGGTGCCGCAGCAGGCGGTGTCGCGCGACGGCGCCGGCAAGCCGGTGGCCTTCGTGGTGGACGCCCAGCACAAGCTGCAGCGGCGCGCACTCGAGACCGAACGCGCCATCGGCGACCAGTGGCTGGTGCGCAGCGGCCTGCAGGCCGGCGACAAGCTGGTGGTGGACGGCCAGCAGCGCGCGGCGCAGGGCGTCGAGGTGAAGACGGTGGAATGGGCCCCCAAGTCGACGGCTCGGGTCCAGCCCGACCCCAAGGCGGGCACCGAGACCGCCAAGGCCGCCCCGTCAGGCACGGCCGGCGCCGCCAACTGATCGAAAGAGACCGCCATGGCACGTTTCTTCATCGACCGCCCCATCTTCGCGTGGGTCCTCGCCATCATCGTGATGCTGGGCGGCGTCATGTCCATCGCCACGCTGCCGATCGCGCAGTACCCGAGCATTGCGCCGCCCGCCGTCGCCGTCACAGCCAACTACCCCGGCGCTTCCGCCAAGACACTGGAAGACACCGTCACCCAGGTCATCGAGCAGAAGATGAAGGGGCTGGACCGCCTGAGCTACATGGCCTCGACCAGCGAGTCGTCGGGCTCGGTCACCATCACGCTCACCTTCGAGAACGGCACCGACCCCGACACCGCGCAGGTGCAGGTGCAGAACAAGCTCTCGCTGGCCACGCCGCTGCTGCCGCAAGAGGTGCAACAGCAGGGCGTGACCGTCACCAAGTCGGCCACCAACTTCCTGAACGTGCTGGCCTTCACCTCCGAAGACGGCAGCATGAACGGCTCCGACCTGTCGGACTACGTGGCCGCGAACGTGCAGGACGCCTTGAGCCGCGTCGAGGGCGTGGGCGACACCACCCTCTTCGGCTCGCAGTACGCCATGCGCGTGTGGCTGGACCCGAACAAGCTGGCCAACTTCAGCCTCACGCCGCTGGACGTGAAGACCGCGATCCAGGCGCAGAACGCGCAGGTATCGGCCGGCCAGCTCGGCGGCATGCCGGCGGCGGGCAACCAGCAGATCAACGCGACCATCACCTCGCAGACGCGCCTGAAGACCGCGCAGGAGTTCGAAGACATCCTGCTGCGCACGCAGACCAACGGCGCGCAGGTGCGCCTGCGCGACGTGGCCCGCATCGAGCTGGGCAGCGAGTCGTACAACACGGTCGGCCGCTACAACGGCAAGCCGGCCGCAGGCCTGGCCATCAAGCTGGCCGCGGGCGCCAATGCACTCGATACGGTCAAGGCCATCGACGCGCGGGTGGCGGAGCTCGAGAAGTTCTTTCCGCAAGGCATGA